>Ga0335072_10001680_pt1 | contig 35523 bp, 32 predicted proteins | sample Lox_Sample_21_FD_206725 | JGI IMG/M metagenome (GOLD analysis project Ga0335072, IMG submission 206725) | Soil microbial communities from Loxahatchee National Wildlife Refuge, Florida, United States - Lox_Sample_2.1 | ecosystem: Environmental > Terrestrial > Soil > Wetlands | place: USA... | reverse complement strand
GAAGTGAACATCGAGCGGACATGAATCCTCCCCGGCGAGGTGATACATCGGACGTGTTGTACCTCTGCTCCGGGCTCGAGTCCATACCTTGCGAGAAAACTTATGACTACGTCGTAAATTATGGGCCGAATTCGTAGGATGTATAAGCAGGCTTGACAACGGTCGCGGCCGGCTTTATGAGTGGAGCATGAATCACGGCGGCCAGGGCCGGGTGCTGGTCACCGGCGCCACCGGTTTCGTGGCCGGGCACTGCATCGTCGACCTCCTCGGGCACGGCTACAGCGTGCGCGGCACCGTCCGCAACCTCGTCACCGCCCGCACGGCCCACCTGCGGGAGGCCATCGGCAACGCGGCCGGCGCGTTCGAGCTGACGACGGCCACCCTTGACGCCGACGAAGGCTGGGCCGAGGCGGCCAGCGGGTGCGAGTACGTCCTCCATGTCGCCTCGCCGATCCCGTTCAAGGCGCCTAGGCACGAAGACGAGCTGATCCGCCCGGCCGTCGACGGGACCAGCCGCGTGCTCACGGCGGCGGCCAGGGCGGGGGCGCGGCGCGTCGTGTGCACGTCCTCGGTGGACGTGATCACCCGCAACCGTGCGACCGCGGGGCGTCAGCGCCCGGATACTGGCCGGCGAGATGCCCGCGATTCCGCCGCTGCACCTGGCGTTCACCGACGTCCGCGACCTCGCCGCCGCGCACCGCCTCGCCCTCGAGGTCCCGGAGGCGACGGGGAACCGCTACATCTGCGCCAACGGCCACCTGCCGATGACCGGCATCGCCGAGATCCTCAAGCAGGAGTACGGCCCGCGCGGCTACAAGATCTCCACCCGCCCGCTGCCGTCCTGGATCGTCCGCGTCGCCGCCCCCTTCAACGGGGAGGCGAAGCTCGGCGCCGAGATGCTCGGCGTCAAGCACGACGTCAGCTCGGAGAAGGCCGTCCGCGAGCTCGGCTGGACCCCGCGCCCGCTCCGCCAGTCGATCATCGACACCGCCGAGTCCCTGATCAGCGCGGGCATCGTCCGCCCGAGAAAACCCGTCACGGTCGCCCGATAAAGGGATAAAAGCTAATAAAAGCGCCGATAAAGCATCAGCCGACGTCGGCAGCCGCACCCGGCCGGCCAGTTACCGGGCCGCGTCGAGCCGCGCGCGCTGCTCGGCCGTGAGCTCCAGCTCCACTGCGGCCAGGCTCTCCTCGAGCTGCGCGACCGAGGACGCGCCGACCAGCGGGATCATCGGCAGCTCGCCCCCGATCAGCCAGGCCAGCACCACCTGGTTGACGGTCGCGCCGGCGTCCGCGGCCACCTCCCGCAGCGCCGCCAGCCGGGCGGGCGTGCCCGGATGCCCGTATTCGACGGCGTCCAGCCGGTCCTGATGGACGTAGCCGCCCCGCAGCAGCGGCGAGTAGACGACCATCGCAAGCTCCGGCTCGGCCCGCAGGTAGCTCAGCAGGTCGCCGCCCGCCTCGCCCTGCGAGCCATCGGGGGAGAGCGCCCCCGGCAAGTCCGTCCGCGGCCGCAGGTAGCTGTGCTGGTACTGCAGCACCTCGTAGCCGGGAAGCCCGGCCGCCACGGCCAGACTGCGGGCCCGCTCCACCCGCCACGCCCAGTGGTTGCTCACCCCGAGCAGGCCCACCGTGCCCTCGGCCACCAGCTTGGCGAAGCCCTCCACGGTCTCGCCGAGCGGCACCGTCGGGTCCTCGATGTGCGCGTACAGCAGGTCGAGCTTGGACACCCCGAGCCGGTCCAGGCTCCGCTCGGCCGACTCGCGGAGCACCGCGGCCGACAGCCCCTCGGCGTTGTCGATCCACCCGGTGCCCGGGGCCAGCGGCCGCGCGCCGACCTTGGTCGCGATCACGATCTCGTCGCCCACGCCGCGGCTGCGCCGCCAGCGGCCGAGCAGCTCCTCGCTCTCCCCGCCCTGGGTGCCGTTGGCCCAGAACGCGTAGTTGCCGGAGGTGTCGATGAACGTGCCGCCGGCCTCCACGTACCGGTCGAGGACGGCGAACGACGTCGCCTCGTCGGTCGCGGTGCCGAACAGCATCGCCCCCAGGCTGAGCACGCTCACCTCGCGGCGGGTGTTCGGGTCGGTGCCGATCGTGCGGTATTTCATCCGAGGTTCCTCTCCAGCCGCCCGGTCCGCCCGGGCCCTGAGCACAAGCCTCGATGCTGGAGCGCGCTCCATGTCAAACCGCCAAACGTGACGAAGCAGCCCCCGCGTTGGGTCATAATTCTTCTTGCGTGACAAATAGGACAGAACCACACTGATGGTGTTCGGAAGGACGAACGGAAGAACGATGACGGAAGAATGCTTCTACTGCGGCGAGCAGGCCAGCCGGGCGGACATCGACCGCCTCGGGAAGTGCCGGAGCTGCATGGACACGATGACCCGAGCCGCCGAGGCAGCGGCCAGGGAATCGATGGGAGCCTGCTACACCGTCGGCCCGAACCCACAGCGGATGTACTAGCTGCATCGCCCCGCGCGAGATGGTCCCGAGCGGGATCGCACTCCGCGGGACCCAGCTAGGCGTCAGCCATTAGCTCGAGCACCTGCTGGTGCAGGGCCGGCACCCGCGCCTCGGTCTCCGGCTTCATCAGCACGCTGCGCAGGATCCGCCCGCTGGCGGCGTCGATCTCAACCCGATGCCCCCGCGCGGACAGGCTGCCGCCGTCCACCGTGTAGGTGGCGACGAATAGCGAGTCCGCCGGGGGCAGGTGCATCCCGGTCGTGAGCACGTGCGCGCTGGCGCGGTCGATCTCCGACAGCCGGTCCCGGGCCGGGAAGTAGCTCAGGATGTCCAGCGCCGGGCGCTGGAAGAGCGTGAGCTCATCGCTCGCGTCGATCAGGTCGGCCCAGGCCAGGGCCGCCCGCCGCCCCGGCCGCAGGACCGCCCCGAGGCCGCCCGGGGTCAGCGGCAGCAGCCGCAGCGTGAGCCAGAGCGCGGCCGCCGCCGCGCCCGCGCGCGAGCACTCGAGCGAGATCTCGCCCAGGTGCAGCTCGTCCGAGGTGAAGTACGTGTAGGGCGAGTCGTGCAGGTAGTGCCTGGCCACGCCGGGGTCGCGGAAGATCACCGCGCCGCACCCGTACGGCTGCAGCCCGTGCTTGTGCGGGTCGATGACGACCGAGTCCGCGGAGGCGATCGCGGCGAACGGCGCCGCCGCCACCCCGTCGGCCGTGTCGTCGGCGATCAGCCGGAAGAACCCGCCGTAGGCGGCGTCGACGTGCACCCGGGCGCCGTACCGGCGGGCGAGCGCGACGATCTCGTGCACCGGGTCGACCGCGCCAAGGCCGGTGGTGCCGGCCGTCGCCACCACCGTCCCGACCCGCCCGCCCCGCAGCGTCGCCTCCAGCGCGGAAAGGTCCATCGCGCCGTCAGCGCCGGCCGGCACCGCCACCGACTCGACCCCGAGCAGGTGGCACATCCGCCCGTGGGTGTAGTGCGCGTCGGCGCTGTGCGCGACCGCCTGGCCCGGGTGGATCTGGCGGGCGACGAACAGCGCCTCCAGGTTGGCGATGGTGCCGCTGCTGGTCAGGTGGCCCAGGTGCTCGGGCAGGCCGAACATCGCGGCCAGCTCGGCCACGACCTCCTTCTCCAACCGGGCGGTGGCGGGCCCGCCGTCGAGCGCGTGATTGTTGGGATTGATCAGCATCGCGCTGACGTAGCCGACGATCGCGGCCGGATGCGGCGGCTTGAGCATCTGCCCGACGTAGCGCGGATGGAAGAACGGGTAGTTCTCCCGCAGCCGCTCGTGCAGCTCGGCCGTCGCCCGCTCCAGGGCATCGGCCGGCACCGCGAGCGACGGGTGCGGCGCGAACTCGCCGTACTCGGCCATCCACGCGCCGATCGCCCCGACCGCCTCCCGCAACTGCTCGCCGAGCCCGTCGTAGATCCCGCCCGAGCTGGAGTCCTCTGTCACCGTGCTGCTCTCCTCCGGTCGGCCGTCTCGCCAAAACCAAAATCCTAAATCCAGATTTTCCGAACGGTCCCGCGGTTCCCCTCCCGCCCCCCACTGCACCCCGCTGACGCGCACACAAAAATGGTCCAAGATCGGGCAACAACGGTCATTAACAGTAAACGGCCCGATCGACAGGAGCCCGCCCCGTGCTGCCGCCCCAGCGCCGCCAGGAGATCCTGGCCGAGGCACGGAAGTCCGCCGCCGTTTCCGCCGAGGACCTCGCGCCGCGGTTCGGCGTGTCGGTCGAGACGATCCGGCGGGACCTGCGCGGCCTGCGTGACGCGGGCTGCTCGAGCGGGTCTACGGCGGGGCGCTGCCGGTCCGGTCGAGCGAGGGCACCCTCACCGCCCGCAGCGTCAAGTTCCTGGAGCGCAAGCGCGCCATCGCCCGGTTCGCCGCCACCCTGGTCAGCCCGGATGACACGGTCGCGATCGACGTCGGCACGACCGCGCTCGAGGTCGCCCGGGCGCTGCCGGCCGACTTCCGCGGCCGCGTGCTGACCAACTCCGTCCCGGTCGCGATGGAGCTGTCCGGCAACCAGGCGATCGAGCTGCTCTCCGGCGGCCAGGTCAGGAACGGCGACGCCGCCTGCTTCGGCCGCCGGGCGGACGACTTCTTCGAGGATTTCTACGCCGGCAAGGCGTTCCTCGGCTCGGGCGGCGTGCACCCCGACGCCGGCCTGACCGACTTCTACCCGCACGAGGCGGCGACCCGGCGCGTGATCATCGCGCATGCCGGCGCCAGCTACGCGCCGGCCGACTCGAGCAAGCTCGGCACCGTCGCCGTCGGCCGGCTCCCCCTGGCCGCGCTCGACGGCCTGCGCCGCAGAACCCGCGCCATGAACGGGCGCTGCCAGGGGTTTTACTGCGCCGCGCGGGTCGGCAGGCTGTTTTCAACCGGAGCGCGCGCATCATGACCGACGCCACCGAGGTAGACGTCCTGGTCGTCGGCGCCGGCCCGGCCTGCCTGACCGCCGCCGCCGAGTTGCGGCGGCTTGGCGTCGGGCGCGTCCTCGTGACCGACCGGGAGGCCCAGCCCGGCGGCGTGCCCCGGCACAGCCAGCACACCGGCTACGGGCTGCGCGACCGGCACCGGGTGCTGACCGGCCCGGCCTACGCGCGGGCCCTCGCGGAAGCGGCGCGCGCGGTCGGCGCCGAGGTCCGCCCGGGCTGCACCGTCACCGGCCTGCAGGTGGGGGCGGCCGGCGCCCCGCCCGCCGACGAGTCCGGACCTGACCGCGAACGCCCGGCCGCCGTCGTGAACGCCGACGAGCCCCGATGCGACCGTGAACGCCTGGCCGCCGTCGTGACCAGTGCCCGCGGCGTGCAGACGGTCCGCCCGGCGGCGGTGCTGCTCGCGACCGGCTGCCGGGAACGGCCGCGGTCCGCGCGCCTCGTCCCCGGTGACCGGCCGGCCGGCATCATGACCACCGGCGAGCTGCAGCAGCGGGTCTACCTGAACGGCGAGCGCCTGTCCGGCCGGGCGCTCGTCGTCGGCGCCGAGCACGTCGCGTTCTCCGCCGCGGTCACGCTCGCGCACGCCGGCGCGCGCGTGATCGCCCTTGTCACCGACCTTGAGCGGCACCAGAGCTACGCCGCCTTCCGGGCAGGCGCCGCGCTGCGCTGGCGCACCCCGGTCTGGACGTCGGCCGTGGTGACCAGAATCGACGGCCCCGGCGGCCGGCTGGCAGGCGTCGAGATCGCCGACGTCGGCGGCGGGAACCCGCGCTACGTCCCCTGCGAGCTGATCGTCTTCACCGGCGACTGGATCCCCGATCACGCCCTGGCGCGCTCGGCCGGGCTCACGATCGACCCCGGAACCAGCGGGCCGGCCGTCGACACGGCCCTCGCGACCTCGTCCGACGGCGTGTTCGCGGCGGGCAACCTCGTGCACGCGGCAGAGACGGCGGACATCGCGGCGCTGTCCGGGCGGCACGCCGCCCGCCAGATCGCGGCCTATCTGGGCGGCCGGCCCGCGCCCGCCGCGGGCCGGCCGCCCCGGGTGCCGCTCGAGGTCGCGACCCCGCTCCGGTGGATCTCCCCGAACGCGGTGACGCCGGGCTGCCCGCCCCCGCTCGGCCGCTTCACCCTCCGCACGGCCGAGTTCCGGCGTCCGGCCAGCCTCGAGGTCCGCCAGGCCGGCCGCCTGCTCGCCCGCTCCCGCCCGCGGCGCCTGATCCCCGGTCGGCCGGTCCGCCTCGCGGCCGGCTGGCTCGCCGCCGTCGACCCGGCCGCCGGCCCCGTCCGCGTCGCCGTGTCGCCCTAGCGCCCCGGGGCCGGCCGGCTCGGCGTTGGAGCGTCCGCGGTTGCTCAGTGGGACTGGTGATCCCGGTTCGGCCTGCTCCTCACCCGGCGGACCTCAGGCCCGCGAGGTAAGTGGCGAGCAGTCGCCGGCAGGTCGCGTCCCAATCGGGGTCGGAATGCCGAGGCTGTGCCAGCATCGCCCCGAACACAACGATGTCATGCGGGGTGACGTCGCGCAGGATCGTGCCGTCGGCCCGCCCGCGCGCGACGATCCGCCCGATCACCTGATGCACCTGGTCGCGCACGGCGCGGGTTCGCTCCGCGCTCGCCGGCGGTCCGCCGTGCAGCGGCAGCACCAGCTCGTTGCGCTGGCTGATGGCGGCCTCGATGAACAGCCGGAGCGCGTCGGCCGCGCTCGTGCCCTCGCGTTCAGCCGTGGCCGCGTTGGCCAGGACCCGCTCGAACGATGCGTGGGTGAGGTAGTTGAGCAGGTCCCCGCGGGTAGGGAAGTGCCGGTACAGGGTGCCGATGCCGACGCCGGCCTCGGCCGCGATGGTGGCCATGGGGACCCGGGTGCCCTCCCGGTGCACGGCCGCCGTGGCCGCCCGGACGAGTGTCTGCTGGTTGCGGGCCGCATCGCTGCGGGGCTCGCGCGGCTCACCGGTTGACATGCGCTCCATTCAACCCGGCGCGAGGCGTGCCGGCGGCTCTGGTACGATTAAACGGACGAAATACTCCGCTTCATTGATCGGCTGACCGCTGACCGCCGCCGAGGAGGCACCATGCCGAGCCAGATCCCGCCCGATGACCCGTCCCGCAGCCTCACCGTCGCCCGGCCGAACGAGGATCCGGCCCTTCCGCACATCGGGCTGGTCGGCGACACCTACACGATCCTCGTGACCGGGCAGGACACCGACGGCAAGTACACGCTGATCGACATGCACGTCCCGCCCGGCGGCGGCCCGCCGCCGCACCGGCACGACTTCGAGGAGATGTTCACCGTCCTCGACGGCGAGATCCTGGCGACGTTCCGCGGGCAGACGATGGTCGTCAGCGCCGGCCAGACGATCAACGTGCCCGCCAACGCTCCGCACTCCTTCACCAACGCGTCGACCACGCCGTCGCGGCTGCTGTGCATGTGCGCCCCGGCCGGCCAGGAGGAGTTCTTCACGCTGGTCGGCCAGCCGGTCGGCACCAGGACGGAAGCGCCGCCGCCGCTCGACCCGGACCAGCGGCAGGCGTTCATCGCCAAGTCGGCCGGCCTCGCGCCCCAGTTCAAGACCGAGCTGCTCCCCCCGGGCGACGCAGCCGGCCGACGGTAGCCGGCCGCGCCGGATCCTAGGGCGCGGGCCGCGGTCCGGGGCGACTCCGGTGCCGTCGGCCGCTTGCGTGCCATGATCGGACCAGGAAGGGGGCGCGTCCGTGCGGTATCTGATCGTGGCCGAGGCCTACCGTGACCTGGAGCAGCTCAGCAGCCGCCTGGCGCTTACCGACCGGCTGGCGGCGCTGGTGGCGCAGACGCCGGCCGGCCTGCTGCCGACCGTGTGCTACCTGTGCCAGGGGCTGATCGCGCCCGAGTTCGCCGGGGTGGATCTCGGCCTGGCCGAGAAGCTCGCGGTCCGCGCGCTGGCAACCGTGGCCGGCCGCGACCCGGCCGAGGTGGCCGCGCTCGTGCGCGCGGCGGGCGACCTCGGGCAGGCGGCCGAGCTGCTGCTTGGGCCGGCCGCGGCCGGGGCCGGCCCTCTCGGCGTCGCCGAGGTCGTGGGCACGCTGCGCGAGATCGCCTTCGCCGAAGGGCCGGGCTCGCAGGGCAGGAAGCTGGACCTGCTGGCCGGGTTGCTGACCCGGGCGACCCCGCTCGAAGCCCGCTACCTGCTCCGGCTGGTGACCAGGAACCTGCGGCTCGGCATCGGCACGCCGACCATCCTCGATGCCCTCGCCCAGGTCTACGCGGGCGGCAAGGCCGCCCGCCCGGCCCTCGAGCGCGGCTACAACATCTGCTGCGACCTCGGGAAGGTCGCCGCCGCCGTGGCCGACGGCGGCCCGGCGGCGGTGCAGGAGCTGCGGGTCCGGCCCGGGAACCCGGTCCGGGTCATGCTCGCCCAGCGGCTCTCGGAAGCGGACCGGATCCTGGCCCGGCTGGGCGGCCGGTGCGCGGCCGAGTACAAGTACGACGGCATCCGGGTCCAGGCGCACCGCACCGCCGACGGCCGGGTCGAGCTGTTCACCCGGCGGCTTGAGGAGATCTCCGGCCAGTTCCCCGACGTCGCCGCGCTGCTGGCAGCCGGGCTCGGGCCGGCCGAGGCGATCGTCGAGGGCGAGGTCGTCGCCTACGACGCCGCCGCGGCCGAGCTGCGGCCGTTCGGCGAGGTCATGCTGCGGCGCCGCAAGCACGGCATCGACCAGGCCGTCAGGGACGTGCCTGTCGGCCTGTTCTGCTTCGAGCTGCTCTACGCCGACGGCGAGGACCTGACCATGCTGCCGTACCCGCGGCGGCGCGCCGCCCTTGAGGCGGCCCTGACCCTCTCGCCCAGGCTCCGGCTGACCACGGCGGCCGAGGTCACCGACCCGGCCGCGCTTGACGCGACGTTCGCCCGCGCGGTCACCGACGGGTGCGAGGGCCTGGTCTGCAAGTCGACCGGGCCGGACTCGGCCTACCAGGCGGGCGCCCGCGGCTGGCAGTGGATCAAGCTCAAGCGGGACTACCGGACCGAGCTGTCGGACACCGCCGACCTCGCGGTCATCGGCGCGTTCGCGGGCCGCGGCCGCAGGACCGGGGTCTACGGCGCGGTGCTGCTGGCCGCCTACGACGCCGACGCGGGGGTGTTCCGGGCCGTGACCAAGTGCGGGGCCGGGTTCTCCGACGCGGACCTGGCCGCGCTGCCCGCCCGGCTGGCGCCGCTGCTGAGCCCGGGCAGGCCCGCCCGGGTGGACGCGCGCCAGGAGCCGGACGTCTGGTTCGAGCCGGGGCTGGTGCTCGAGATCCTCAGCGCCGAGCTGACCCTGTCGCCGAACTACACCGCCGCCTGGGGCCAGATCGAGCCGGAGGCGGGGCTCGCGATGCGGTTCCCCCGCTTCACCGGCCGCTGGCGCGACGACAAGGCCGCCGAGGACGCCACCACCACCCGCGAGCTGGCCGAGTTGTTCCTCAACACAAGCCGCACCCCAGCCGGCGGGTAGCGCCGGCCGTCAGGCGGCGCCGAGGGACGGGCAGGGGCAGTGGGCGGCGCACAGCGGCCGGTAGTGGGCGGCGTCGGCCGACCAGGCCCGCCCGGTGCGCGAGTCGAGCTGCTCGTTGGGGTCGAGCCCGTCGTAGTACCAGTCGGCGGCCGGCTCGGCGCACAGGGCGCACGAGGTGATCTTCGGCGCCGGCGACGGGATGCCGTCGCCCTCGGTCTTCCGAACCCGGATCCAGATCATCAGGATCATCACGCCCACATGAAACAACGACACCAGCACGACGATCAACGTCAGATTGCTGCTCACCGTAGTCTTCTCTCTCCCCGACCCTGCTAGATGCTTCCGGCGGCGGGCGCGGGCGTCGGCTGGACGCCGGCCCGGCGGGCCGCCTCGTTGAGCTCGGTCAGTCCCTTGTGCACTTCCATGAGGTCGCCGAGGCTCATCCCGAGCTTGGCCACGACCGCGGGCGGCACGTTGAGCGCCTGCTCGCGCAGGGCGCGGCCCTGCTCGGTGAGGTCGATGCGGAGCTGCCGCTCGTCCTGCGGGTCGCGGGTCCTGGTGACCAGGCCCGCCGCCTCGAGCCGCTTCAGCATGGGCGACAGCGTCGGCCCGTCGAGCTGGAGCATCTCGATGAGCTCCTTCACCGCCAGCGGCGACTGACCCCACAGGGCCAGCATCACCAGGTACTGCGGGTGGGTCAGCCCCATCGGCTCCAGGATCGGCCGGTAGACGCCGAGCACGCTGCGGGCCGCGATCGACAGAGCGAAGCAGACCTGGCGCTCCAGGGCGAGCGGGTCTTCCGGCATCGCGGGCGCAGGCGCCGCCTGGCCCCCCGCGTCGGCGATGATCTCCATGGGCCGTTGCCCTCCGGCGAGCTGCAGAGTCGATGTGTGCAAGAACTGTTAGCACACTATCGATTAACGCCCTACTGAGGCAACGGCCGGCCGCGTGGGGCTCATCACACCAGGGCGGCGGCCGCGGCCGCTTACAGATACTCGCGTTTACGCATCCACGCCAGGGTGATCCAGCCCCAGACCGGCGGCAGGTAGGAGGTGAACAGCCGCTGGACGAAGACCGCCGCGGTGGCGTCCGCCTCGGCGACGCCCGCCGCGGTCAGGCCGAGGATCAGGCCCGCCTCGACCACGCCCATGCCGCCAGGCGACGGGGAGGCGCCGCCGACCAGGCCGGCCAGCCGGATGACGACGATAATGACCGGCAGCCGGAGGTGGTCGTCGAAGGCGCGCAGCGAGACCGAGAGGCTCATGGCGATCAGCAGCTCGCGGCCGACGGCGCCGCCGACCAGCAGCGCGAGCTTGCCCGGTGAGCGGGCGATCTCCTTGAAGGTGCCGACGATCTCGCTCACCTTCGGGCGCGCCTTGTCAGCCAGCGCCCGGCGGAGCCTCGGCACCGCCAGCAGCAGGCCGGCCGCCACCGCCGCCAGCACCACCGCGGCCAAGATCAGCCACACCAGCTTCGCGTCCCCGCTCAGCGACGGTCCCTCGTCGAGATGGATGGATCCCCAGGCGAAGGGCAGGCAGATGACCAGCAGCAGCACCGTCGCGGTGGAGGAGACGACGGTCATGATGGCACCGGAGCTGAGCGCCATCGACGCCGGGTAGCCCTGTTTCTGGAGGAAACGGACGCGGGTGGCGAAGACCGCGGCCGTGCCGCCGGCCAGCGCGCTGAACGAGTTGCCGACCTCGACGCCGAGCACCCGGCCGAACGGCAGCGGCTCGGTCACGCTGCCGACGCTTTCCACGGCCGAGGCGACGTAGGCGAGCTGGGCGAGCAGCAGCGCGACGATGACCCACAGCCAGTCGGCCCCGACCACGGTGTCGAATGACCTGGAGACGTCGAGGAGCACGCCAATCAGGGCCCAGCCGCCGACCAGGGTGCCGATCACCATCAGCAGGGTCGGCCAGCTCACCCGGCGCGGCTCGGCCAGCGTCGGCAGCTCGACCCCGGCTGCCTCGGCCGCCCGCTGGCGCAGCTCTGGCAGCAGCTCCTTGCGGTCGGCCACGCTTCGCTTGAGCCCGGAGTCGAGGGCCGGCCGGTGCAGCTGGCGGAGGGCGCCGCGCATGACGGGCTGCGGCAGGGAGCGGGCAGCCGCGTCAGCGGCGCGCTCGGCGCCGACCAGGACCGCCGTCGCCGCCATCGCGCCGGCTATGTCCCGGTCGAGCTGCTCGTCCGACGCGTTGGAAGAGGCGTTGCGGAACCCGGTCACGGCGATGGTGCCCGCTGCCTGGTCGGCCAGCAGCGTGTCCCCGCTGAGCGCGCCGTGCGTGATCCGCGCCCGGCGCAGGCTCAGCAGCTGGCGGTACAGGTCATCGAGGGCGGCGTCGGTGACGTCGGTGTCGGCGGCGTCGGCCAGCGCGGGGCCGTCGGGCAGGCGGCACACGATCAGCGCGTCCCTGGCCGGTCCCGCGACTTCCGCCTCGACCAGATCGGGTACGTCAGCCCCCGCGCGGCCCGCCCGCAGCATGAGGTAAGCCTCGTGCTCGACCTGCTGGAGCCGGGTGAGGGTGAACGTCGGCCCGGAATCCCGGTAGAAGATAAAGCGGCCCGCCTTGGTCAGCAGCTTGGCGTCGGCGGCGTCACGGCCGTAGACGTCGATGCTCAGCTGACGGCCGGCCGCCGCGTCCGGGGGCGTCTCGGTCGCCCGGTACTGAGCCACCCCCCAGACTTGCCGGGGCGCCAACCGCAGCTGGCCGGCGCTGATGCCCAGTTCCCGCAGCAGCAGCCGGACCTCGTCGATTGACGGCAGGCCGAGCGGCGAGCCGAACACGAGCCGGATCACCGCCGTGGCGCCCCAGCCGACGGCCAGGCTGCCCGCGACGTTGACCGGCAGCCCGTGGCCGCCCACGGCGGTGGCCAGCGCAACCAGGACGATGAACGTCTCGATCAGCCGCTGCACGCCCCGGGCCAGATACGGAAGCGCCGCCGTGGCCACCGCCATGAACAAGGCGATCCGCAGCACCGGGAAGCTCAGCACATAGCCGCCGATCTCGACCCCGGCCGGCCGGCCGCCGCTGGCGCCGAGCGACGCCACCAGGATTCCGCTCGCGGCCGCGGCCACCGCCGCGCTCAGCGCGATGTCCCGCGCGGCCGCCCAGCGGCGCGCGACCAGCGCGATGGCCGCCACCGCCGCGATCACGCCGAGCGAGCCGGCCTCGTAGACCACCGTGATCAGCCAGGTGATGCTCCGCGGGGCCGGATAGATGACCTGGACGATGGCCCGGTCGACGCGCGAGTCGTAACGGATGATGAGCAGGCAGCACGCCAGCGCGATCAGCGCGGCGGCCAGGCGCACCCCGTCGGATCCCCGGCGGCGGCGCCGGTCGTCGTCGGCCGCCGCGAACACAACCGAACGCCAGCTCCGGAGCAGGCCCGGTCGCGGTCGCGCCCGAACCTCCCCGGCACGCTGATCATGCTGAGATTTTCGCGTTCGCAGTGTCATTCCGCGGCCTGGTCACGAGGTGCCCGCTGGGTTGTCCGATGCGTCCACCCCATCCCACCTGACCGTCGGCCCGCGTTGCATCACCCCGAGCGGGTGAGGCGGCCGGCGCCCTACCGGCTGATCACGGGCAGGACGAGCTGGCTCGGGTATTCGGGGCCGTGCAGCACGCGGTTGACGGCGACGGCCGCCTGGTCCTCCGATTCGTCGGCGATGACGCCGCCGGTGTTGGTGTTCCGGTCGAAGCGCGGGAAGTTGCTGCTCGAGACCTCGAGCCGGATCCGGTGCCCGGGCAGGAACACGTTCGACGTCACCGACAGGTCCAGGCTGAGCTGGTAGGTCTCGCCCGGCGTGAGCGGCTCCGGGTCGGCCAGCGAGTCGCGGTAGCGGGCCCGGATGATGCCGTCGGTCAGGTAGATCGCCCGCCCGTCCGGGAACACGTCGACCAGCTTGCCGGTGAAGTCGGTGTCCGGGGCGGAGGAGGAGGCGAACAGCGTCAGCTTGACGTGCCCGGTGACCTCGAGCGGCTCGGTCAGCACGGGAGAAGTGAAGCAGAGCACGTCGTCGCGGTCCTCAGCCGGTCGCTGGTCGACCGGGCCGGCCGCGTTCGCGGTCGTCGGGAGCATGACCCGCCCGCCCAGGGTCGGCACCGGCCGCCGCGGGTCGTACAGGAAGGTGTCGGCCGCGGTGCCGGCCGGCGCCTCGGGGCTGAGCTCCCCGTCGCCCCCGGCGGTGTTGGCCCGGCCCGCGCCGTGCAGGTAGTAGGGCACGTACCGGGTGTCGGGGAGCGGCCAGTCCTGCTCGTCGCGCCACTGGTCGATGCCCATCACGAAGATCTTGACCGGGGCGGTGCCGTCAAGCGCACCGGCCCGGCCCCGCAGCCACCGGTCGAAGAACCGCGCGTGCTGGCCGGTCAGGTCCTGGCTGATGGCATCGCCGGCCAGGCCGAACCGGCGGTCCGGGTAGATCCCGGTCGCGTTCAGGTGGTCCCACGGGCCGATGATCAGCCGCTGCCCCTCGCGGGCGTCGGCGGTCCCGGCTCGGGCCCGCAGCTCGGTGAACGACCGGGCGGTGCTGGACACGAAGATGTCGAACCAGCCGCCGATGTGCAGCGCGGGCACGGTGACCTGCTCGGCCCGGTCGAGGACGGACAGGCCCTGCCAGAAGGCGTCGCGCGCGGCGTGGGACAGGAATTCGGACCACCACGGCCACACCTTCTCGATCGCCGGCTGCCGGCCGGACGGCATCGCCGCCAGGTGCGGCTGGGGGTCGGCCATCATCGCGACCAGCTCGCCGAGCAGCTGCGGGTCGCCGGAGCCCCGGCCGACCTGGCGCAGCGTCTCGATCATGGCCATCTGGGTGGGCCAGGACTGGAGCGTGTGCCAGGAGGCCGCGCCGCCCTCGGAGAACCAGGGCGTGGTGTAGTAGTCGGTCGTGGTCACGGCCGGGGCGATCGCCTTCACCGGCGCGCCGCCGGAAACGCTCGCCCACTGCGTGAAGCCCAGGTAGGACGGCCCGTAACTGCCGATGTTGCCATCGCACCAGGGCTGGTCAAGCAGCCACGCCACGGTGTCGGCGCCGTCGTCAGGCTCGTTCAGCATCGGCGTGAACTCCCCGCCCGAGCGCCACGTGCCCCGGCAGTCCTGGTAGACCACCGCGTAGCCCGCCTCGACCAGGGCGAACACGTTCGGCACGAGCCCGTAGGCCAGCAGCTGGGGCAGATCCTTGCCGTAGGGCAGCCGGACCAGCAGGGTCGGCGCCGGGGTGACGGACGGGATCCACGCGTCGGTCGCCAGCTCCACGCCGTCCCGCATGGCGACCATGACGTCTTTTTCCACCGTAAAGCTCATCCCGGCTCCCTGATCATCTCGGCGGCTGCCGAACCAGCCTAGATCGGACGTTCCCGACAGGAAAGACACCCGCCCAACACCGATGACAACGTAAGCAACCCTGCAGACAGTTATAGCGTCTTTACTATTTGTGACTAACTTGTCAGAGAGCTCGTTCGGGCGCCGCGCGTTCATCGGCGTCGCGGCCGGGACGGTGGCCGCCGTCGCCGTCCCCGAGGTCGTCCGCGCCGCGGTCTCCGCTCCCGCCGCGCCACCAAGCCGGGCCGTGCCGGCCGGCATCGCCGCCCGCGCGGCCGGACCGTCGCCGGCCGACTGGACCGCGCTCGCGCGCGATCTGTCCGGGACCCTGGTCCGGCCGGGCGAGGCCGCCTACAACACCGACCGGCTGCTGTTCGACCCCCGGTTCGACGGGCAGCGCCCGGCCGGCATCGCCTACGTCAAGAGCCCGCACGACGTGGCGACGTGCATCGCGTTCGTGCGCACGTTCAAGATCCCGTTCTCCACCCGGTCCGGCGGGCACAGCGACGGCGGCTACTCAGGCAACACCAACGGCCTGATCGTCGACGTGCAGAACTTCCGGACCGTGACCGTGTCCGGCTCGACCGCGGTGGTCGGCACCGGCACCCGGCTGGTGGACTTCTACCACGCGCTGGCGGCCAGGAACCGGGCGGTGCCGGGCGGGTCCTGCCCGACCGTCGGCATCGCCGGGCTGACGCTCGGCGGCGGCATCGGCGTGACCGCCCGCGCCTACGGTCTGACCTGCGACTTCCTGGAGGAGGTGCAGATCGTCACCGCCGACGGGTCGGTGCTGGACATCAACGCGAGCCCGCACAATCACGGTGACCTGTTCTGGGCCTGCCAGGGCGGCGGCGGCGGGAACTTCGGCGTGGTCACCTCGTTCACGTTCCGGACCACGGCCGCGCCGAGCCCGTGCATCTTCTTCCTGACCTGGCCGTGGGCGGACGCGGCGCGGGTGATCGCGGGCTGGCAGGCGTGGGCGCCGAACGGGCCGGACCAGCTCTGGTCCAACCTGCACCTGTCGGCCTCCCCGGGCGCGCGCACCCCGAGCATCTCCGTCGGCGGCACCTACCTGGGCAGCTACAACGACCTGCTCAACCTCCTCGGCCGGCTGTACGCGATGGTCGGCCCGCACCCGCAGGCAACCGTCCGCCCACCGCAGTCGTACCTGAGCGCCATGCTCTACGAGGCCGGCTGCTCCACGCTCGGCTATCAGGCCTGCCACCTGCCCTGGTACGCGCCGGGGGGCAAGCTCGTCCGGGTGCCGCAGCTCACCAAGTCCGACTTCTTCACCCGCCCGCTCAGCAGCTCGGGCATCAGCACGCTGCTGCGCGGTGTGGAGGCGTTCCTGCCGGTGCGGGGCGGCCGGGGCGCGGTCGGCGGCATCGCCTTCGACGCCCTCGGCGGCGCGGTCAACCGGGTCCCGCCCGCGGCGACCGCCTTCGTGCACCGCAACGCCCTGTTCGACGCGCAGTACACCACCAACTGGAACCCGTCGGGAACGACCAGCGCCGAGATCAACAACCAGCACGCCTGGATCCGCGGCTACTGGAACTCGATGCGCCCGTACGCGAGCGGCCAGGCCTACCAGAACTACATCGACCCGGAGCAGCCCAACTGGCAGCAGGCCTACTACGGCGGCAACTACCCGCGGCTGCAGCAGGTCAAGCGCACCTATGACCCCACCCGGGTGTTCAACTTCGCCCAGGCCATCCAGCCCGCCCCCGCCTCCGCCGTGACCGTCCCGGTCACCGGCTGACGCCCGGCACCCGGCGGGGGATGAACGTCAGCCCAGGCCGAACATCAGCCACGTCTGGTTGCTCGCCCAGTCCGGATAGAGCCCGGTCATCGCGTCGTAGAGCTCCTGGTCGCCGGAGGTCGACTCCTTGAGCCGGCCGAAGTCGGTCAAGTAGCGCTTGGTGCCCTCGATCGCGTCCGGGGTGTCGGGCAGGCCGACCTTCTTGTGCCCGGCCACCGCCATCTTGGGGTTCAGCGCGGTCAGCCGGTCAAGGTCGGCGATCCAGTTCGCGCGGCTCTCCGGGGTGGACGAGGCGACCATCATGTGGCACTGGTTGTAGAGCACGTCGCCGCCGACGACGAGGTCGATCGACGGAACGTATACGGAGGTGCTGGCGTCGGCGTCGGTTGTGCCCTGCTCGATGATGTGCACCTCCTGGCCCTCGACGGTGAAGACGTCCTTGTCGTACGGCTCGGGCACCGTGATCTCGGTCGGCAGCCCGGGCAGCAACTTGCGGTACACGGCCAGCTCCTCCGACGTCTTCGGCATCAGCTCGACCGACTTCGGAGTGGCGATGGCCCGGGCGTCGGGGAAGTGACGTTGCAGGACGCTGAGCCCGCCGTAGTGGTCGATGTGCATGTGGGTGACGTAGATCGTGCTCAGGTTGCGATGATGCAGCTCGATCCAGCGCGCCAGCGCCTCCGCTTCGTCGGCGGTGGTGAGGGTGTCGACTAGGACGGCGTCGTTCTCACCGAAGATCAGCGTCGATGTCGTCGCGTCCCAGGCCATGGGCGGCCCCCACGGACGGGGTCGCTCGCCGATGATGGCCTTCTCCGGGGCGGTGAAGACGTTGACGCTCAATGTCGATGTCATGGAGCGTGGCTACCCGTTCCTGGACAACCCGTCCCGACGGCGTTCGTTGTCTACGCCAAGAGGGAAACCCGGCAGTCGCCACGCCGAACGGGCTCAGTCGAACGGGATCCGAAATCGGCGAACATACGCGGACGGGGACTGTCCGAGCTCGCTTTCCCAGAGCGCGAGGCACTTGTCGGCGAATGTTTCGCCGTCCCCGTCCACCTGCTCGAGCGGCTCGAGGTAGGACAGGACTTCCGGCGGGTCAACCTGCGCGGCGACTCGATTCTCCAGGCCCTGGCGGGCAAGGCGGAGAAGCTCATGGGCGAGATCCCGGACCGGATGCGGGCCGACCGATGCCGCCAGGCCTTTCACCGCTATGTCTTCAACCGCGCGCTCAAGCTGAAACGGAGTGAGCTCGGACAACAGGGCCGACGCCTCTTTACGAACTGCCGCGTCGTAGGTCAAGCCAACCCAGATGGCGGGCGCCGCGGAAAAATAAGGCCATGGCAGCCCGTCCGACGCCCGCAGCTCAAGCGTGCTGCGCGGGCGCACATGCGGCCATACCTGGCACAGATGCAGCTGCCAGTCCGCCAGGGTGGGCCAGGTGCCGTCGCCGAACCCGTCGTTCATGAGGTCTGCGAAGGTCCGGTACGGGGCGGGGACATGTGACCGCTGACCGTCCCGGTAGATCATCGGGAGCTTGAGCGTCCAGTCGAAGAAATCGTCCACGCTCGCGTTCTCCGTCAACGCGAACTCCAGTACGCCGCAACGCCGGGGATCGAATCTCTGCCAATACTGCATTCGCCGGGACATGACCCCGGCATAACCGCCGTCGGCGATCGGCGAGTTCACAAACAACGCCGATACGATGGGCGCCGCCCGGACGTGGAGCCGGAGCTTGTCGATGAAATCCTGGCCGGACAGATAATCGAGCGACGTTTGCGTGGACAGGGTAACGCCCATGACCGCCTCGGCATGTTCGCCGGATTCGCCGAGCCGGTTGAAGTAGTCGCGCATCACCTTGACCCGGGGTTTCGGTATCCAGGGTATTTTGGCGGGCGGCGTGAACGGCAGGCAGGCGCCCGACAGCAGGGCGATGCCGAGTCGCTCGGCGAGGGCGGCGGTCACCAGGAGATCCGCCTCGGCGACGCGGACGGCCTGAGCCAGGCTGGCCGTGGGCTTTGACGCGTACTCGAGCGCCCCTCCGGTCTCAAGCGTAAAACTGGCCCCATTAGGCAGCTTCACTCCGATCGGATGCGAGCCGCTCACATCGGCGAGATCAAAAAGAGGCGTCCCGTCCGTCGCCCGGACCATGAGGTCAAGCAGGGCCCGCGCGCCCTGCTCGCCGCCGTAGGGGACGCTGCAGCCGGTCACCTGGTCCACGAGGCCGTTCTCGACCTCCATCCCCACCAGCTCGGCCGAGCCCACGCCAGCGGAGAAGGCGCCGGCCAGCGATTCGCGAGTCAACGTCCGTTGCAGATCGAGATCATCGTTATACAAAGCATGGTCCATTGATCCCCCCCGCCCCTAATGTCCGTGCCTGTCCCGTAGCGTACGACTAACGAGACGCCAAGGGAACTGTCCATTCGTCTAGGCGGCCGGGCGCCGGCCCGCGGAAGGCAGGTGCCTCTATTCTCGAGCTACCGCCAAGAACGCCAGCGGAGCCCTTTCCTATACGAAATGGATGCCACGTGACCGCAGCCGAGCCGCCTGATCCGATCACCGCGCCGTTGACCTACCCGGGCGCCGCGCCGGATAGCCCGGCCGTGCTCGTGACCGAGAGCGGCGTGCTCGTCGTTCGCCCGTCACGGTCCGGGGCACTCGGGCAGTGGCGGGTCGCGCTCGGCCCGGGCGACGGCAAGGCGCTGGATGAGGTACTCGGCCAGCGCGGGGCGGCGCTGACCGGGGAGAGGGTCCCGGTGCTGGCGGTCGGGTCCAACGCCGCGCCGGCCCAGATCCGCCGCAAGCTGTCAGCCGCCGCCCTGACGGCGGCCGTGCCCGTCACCGCGGTCACCGTGGACGGGTTGTCCGTCGGCGTATCCGCGCATGTCAGTAAGGCCGGCTACGTACCCGCCACCCCGGTTCCCGACCCGGCCGCGAAGGCGCGGCGGATGTGGGTCACCTGGCTTGCCCCCGATGAGCTGCAAGCGATGGATCAGACGGAACCCAATTACGACCGCGTCCGGGTGCCCGGCTCGTGTTCGGTCCGGCTGACCCCCGTTCAGGCACTCCCGGCATGCTGGCTCTACGTGTCTCGCCACGGCTATCTGACGGAACGTTCCGGTGAGCCCCGCACGCTGACCGACCAGAGCGATCTCATGTCCCGCCTGCTGGCCGAGATCCCGGCCCTGACCGACCTGGCCGGAACCACGCCCGACGAGTGGATAAGCCGGGCCCGCGATCAAGGCACCAGGGACCGCATCCGCGACCTGTTCCGCTCATCAGGCCTCACCCGATCACCCGAGCGGTTCTGACCGCTGCCCACGACGACGTGCTCGGCCGCTACCCGAGCGCGGCGATCGCCTTGTGCACGGAGGCGATCGCGCTGGCGCCCTCGCCGGTGGCCGCCGCGACCCGCTTCATCGAGCCGGAGCGGACGTCGCCGACGGCGAACACACCGGGAACGCTGGTCTCGAACGGCAGCGGCGTCCGCCCGAGATCGGCCCACGCCGGGCCGAGGTCAGCGCTGGTGAGCTGGACATCGGTCCGGATGAAGCCGTTGTCCTCGGTGGCGATCCCGGTCAGCCAGCCGGTGGCGGGCTCGGCGCCGATAAAGCAGAACAGGCCCGAGCACGGCTGGGCCCGGGTGTCGTCGGCCGCCCGGTCGGTGATGCTGATCTCCTCGAGGAAGTCGGCGCCGTCCAGCCGGGTGACCTCGCTGCGGCAGCGGACCGTCACCCGCGGGTGCACGAGCAGCCGGTCGACGAGGTAGGCCGACATCTCCGTCGCGATGTCCGGGCCGCGGACGACGAGCGACACGTCACTGCCGCGGCCGGCCATGTACAGCGCGGCCTGGCCGGCCGAGTTCGCGCCGCCGACGACCGCGACCGGGCTGCCGACGCAGCCGCGGGCCTCCAGCTCGGTCGCCGCGTAATAGATCCCGGCGCCCTCGAAGTCGGGCCACCGTTCCAGCGGCAGCGCCCGGTAGCGCGCGCCGGTCGCGATCACGACGGCCTTGCTGTCCAGGTACTCGCCCTCGGGCAGGTGCAGCCGCAGCCGGCCGCCGTTCCGGTCGGGGTCGAGCCTGATCGCCTCGCACGGGCTGGCCAGCTGGGCGCCGAACTTCAGCGCCTGCAGGACGGCGCGGCCGGTCAGGTCGGCGCCGGAGAGGCCGAACGGGAAACCAAGGTAGTTCTCGATCCGGGAGCTGGCCGCGGCCTGCCCGCCGGTGCCGGTGGCGTCAAGCAGGACCGTGTCAAGTCCCTCCGACGCGCCGTAGACGGCGGCCGCGAGCCCGGCCGGGCCGGCCCCGACGATGGTCACGTCGACCGGCTTCTTGGACGAGCGGTGGTAGGTGAGGTTCAGGCTCTGGCCGAGCGTGCCCGGGGTGGCCCGTTTCAGTGTCGTGCCGGGCATGACCACCGCGGGCAGGTCGTCCTCGGTCAGCCCGGCGAACCCCATCAGCGCCTCGCCCGCCGGGCTGTCGGCGTCGAACCACACGTGGATCAGGCGCTGGCGGGCGGCGTAGGTCCGCAGCGCCAGGCCGGCCGCCGACCGCGGGTTGCCGACCATCTCGACCGACCGGGCGCTGCCGCTGCGCTGCAGCAGCGCCCGCCGCGCGACCAGCGCCCGGAAGATGACGTCCGACAGCTCGCCGTCGTTCGCCATGAGCTGGCGCAGGCTCTCCCGGGTGACTCGGTAGATGGTGCCTGCGTCCCGGACGCGGCACAGCAGGTAGACGTTCTGGCCGGTCAGCAGGTTCAGCTCGCCGACGAACCCGCCGGCCGGCACCGTGGCGACGGTCTTGGCGGGAACGTCAGCGGTCTCGGTCCTGATCACCTCAACCGAGCCCCGGGCGACCACGATCAGGTCGACGTCCACGTCACCGGGCTGGAAAAGCACGTCACCGCGGCAGGTCTCGTGCGGCGTGCCGTAGCCGGTCAGGCGCGCGAACAGCTCATCGCCGAGCCGGGGTGAGGCGGTTTTGCTCGGTGGGAGCGGCCCGTCCCGCACCGGTCCGTCGGCAGCGCGCCACGGGGGTGCAGCCGGCAATTCATCCATCGAGCAAGCTCCTCCGCCCCGACTCCGTGTGCGATCAGTTTAGGCGTCGAGGACCGCCGCGTCGGTTCCGCCCTCCTCGCCCAGGATCGAGCCGATCTGCGCGACCGCCTCCGGCCGCCGCGCCCGCAGCCAGAACAGGATCGCCACCCCGATCGCCAGCCACACCAGCGACAGCCACGGCGTCCAGGCCAGGATCCCGGTCGGGGTCGGGTGCACCGACCCGTACAGCGCCGCCGCGAACACGACCGCGCCGATCAGCGGGACCAGCACGTGCACGAGCGGGTTCCACCGGCGCGAGTCGCGGGTGCGGTAGAAGAACACGATGCCGCCGATGCACAGCATGATGTAGACCACGATGATCACCAGCGTGCCGGTCGTGGCCCAGAAGTAGTAGTTGCTGAACGGCTGGCCGAACGCGCTGTCGGACAGCGGGTACCCGATCAGCAGCGCCATCACGGTGGCGACGACGGCCACGCCGATCGTGGCGTTCACCGGCGTCTTGAACCGGGGTGACGTGTGCCCGAGCGCCCGCGGCAGCACCCCCTCGCGGCCCATCGCGAACAGCGTCCGCGACGCCGCCGTCGCGCACGCCACGCACACGATGAACGCCGACAGCATGCCGCCGATCTCCACCAGCGTGCCCAGCCAGGAGCCGACGAACGTGATCGCGGTCGTCTTCAGCGCGATCGGGTCGGCCGCGAACTTCGCCCCGTTGTTGACGCCGTAGCCGATCGTGATCGAGTACGTGGTCCACAGGTAGAAGACGACGGCGAAGAGCGTGGCCGCGATCACCGCGATCGGGATGAACCGGCGCGGGTTGGAGGTCTCCTCGCCGAAGTCGGCCGCGGTCTCGAAGCCGATGTAGGACGTGACGCCCAGGATGATCCCGTAGAAGACGCCGCTGAAGCCGCCGCGCAGCGAGTGGCCGAAGCTGAACGCCGACAGCGCCTGCCCGTGGCTGCCGCCCTTGGCCGTCGTCACCAGGTCGACGATCAAGATCACGACCACGGTGGCGATCCCCACGTAGAGCTGCACCCGGGTAGTGACCTTGATCCTGATCACCGACAGGAACAGGAACAGCGCCATCCCGATGAAGAAGAACAGGATCCAGAACTTGGGGTTGAGCCCGAGCAGGTCGGCCGCCAGGTAGCCGACGCCGGACATCGTCATCGGGACGAAGCAGATCATGCCGAAGAAGTACAGCCACCCGGCCAGGAAGCCGGCCCCCTTGCCGAGGCTGCGGCTGGCATAGGTGTAGGCGTAGCCGGCCGACGCCATCCGCCGGGTGAACCCGATGACCACGAACGCGAGCGCGAGGCAGGCGATGCCGCCGAGCAGGAACGCCAGCGGCGTCGAGCCGCCGCTGGTGGCGGCGACGCCGGAGACGTTGAGCAGCATCGCCATGCCCGGGGCGAGCACGGAGACGGAGATCGCGATGGCGTCAGGGAGTCGCAGCGTGCCGCGTGCGAGTTCGCTGCCGGTGGCTACCCCCAACTCTGAACGGGTGTCGGCCATGGGGAGTTTCCTTTCGCTGCCTTAATTCGGTCCTGCGTTAACTCGGGCATCAAGACGGTGTGCTCGTCCAGCACGTAGTCGAAGGCGAGCGGGACGCAGTCGCGCTCGTTCAGCCACGCCAGGAACGCCTGGTGGACGGGGTGGCCGCGGTAGGCGGTCATCGTGGCGAAGTCGGAGAACTCGGTGAACAGCAGGTGCGAGTACCCGCGGGTGCGGGCCCCGGTGATGTCGGCGCCCAGCCGGCACTTGGTCATCAGGCCGATCTCCTGTGGCCAGGACGCCACCATCGCGCGGAGCCGGTCCTCGTCGGAGGCGCTGAGCGCGTCGGGGAAGCTGAACAAGACGATGTGCTGGAGGGTCATTTTCCTCGTCCTCAGTAGAACTCGAAGTACTCCCGCATCTCCCAGTCGCTGACGTCCTGCCCCTCCGGCGGCGGGTTCTCGGCGATGGCTGACTCGTAGCGGGCGAGCTCGGCCCGCTTCATCTGGATGAGGTAGTCGACGACGGCGTCGCCGAACGCCTTGCGGTAGAAGCTGTCCTCCACCAGCGCGCCGACCGCGTCGCGGAGCGACGTCGGCAGCATCGGCGCCTCGGCCGCGTACGGGTCGGCCTCGACCGGCGCCGGCGGCTCAAGCTTCCTGCGGATGCCGTCGAGGCCGGCCGCGACGTTGGCCGCCATGTAGAGGTACGGGTTCGCGGCCGGCTCGCCGATGCGGTTCTCGACGTGGCTGTTCGAGTCACCGGGCGCGCCCTGCACCCGTACCAGCGCGCCGCGGTTCTCCACCGCCCAGCAGACCCGGTCGGGGGCGAACGAGTACGGCCGGTAGCGCTTGTAGCCGTTGACCGTCGGGGTGGCGAACAGCGTCATCGGCAGCGCGTGCTCGAGCAGCCCGGCCACGAACTGCCGCCCCACCGTCGACAGAGTCGAGTCCGCATCGGCGAACGCGTTGCGCCCGTCGGCGCGGGAGATCAGCGACTCGTGCAGGTGCCATCCGGAGGAGAAGAAGTTCGGCAGCGCCGGGCGGCACATGAACGTCGCCAGCAGCCCCCGCCGCTGGCACATCTGCTTGACCGCGGAACGGAACAGCACGACCGCGTCGGCCGCCGCCAGGCCGCCGATCGGGCTGAAGCTGAACTCCATCTGGCCCGGGCCCCACTCGTCCTCCATCGACCGCGGCGGCAGCCCGACCGCGCCCAGCCCGTCCCGGATCGCCTCGAGAGTCGAGGAGACGCTGTCGAGCCGCACCTCGGACAGGTACTGGTACCCGCGCTGGAAGACGCTGACCGCTGGCGGGGCCGGGGTGAACCCGGCGTTCTCCGGCTCGATCCGGTCGGAGTCGACCTTGACGATGTAGTACTCGATCTCGATCCCGGCCAGGTAGTCGTACCCGGCGTCGGCCAGCGAGGACAGCGTCCGGCGCATCAGGCCGCGGCCGTCGAGCGGCATCGGCGCGCCGCTGGAGAAGTAGACGTCGCACAGCATCCAGCCAGTGCGGTCGGCCCACGGAAGCACCCGGAACGTGCTCGGGTCCGGCACCAGGACCACGTCGGGGAATCCGGTCAGCTCGTCGATACCGAAGCCGCCGCCGGCCGCGAACGCGGGCACGAACACCTGGTTGCCACTGTCGAGGCTGTAGATCGCGCCGGAGAAGTCGAGGCCGTTCGCCAGGGCGGCGATCGCCACCTCGGCCGACAGCGACTTGCTGCGCGGCGCGCCGTGCTGGTCGACGACGACCAGCCGGACGGTGCTCAGGCCGAGGTCGCGGATGCGCGCCGCGACCTCGTCCGCCGCCGCTGCCTGCTCGGCGCTGTACAGGCCGTGCCGGGCGACGAAGCCGTGCTGGCCGACGCCGCTGATGCCGTGCGAGGGGTTGCTGGTGCTCACGGGGTTGAGCCTCCGGTCAAGTGCGGGGATTTAGGCGCCGCGCTGCTGGATCAGGTCGTCGAGCAGCGCGGCGGTGAAGTTGTCGGGGTCGATGTCGGCGATGGACAGGAACGTCTCGGTCCGCTGCACGCCGGTGATCTGGAAGACCTTGGCCAGCAGGAGCTGGCGCAGATGGGTGTGGTCGCGAACCCGCAGCCGGACCAGCAGGTCGAGGCTGCCGGTGACGACGCTCATCGTCTCGGCCTCCGGCAGCTCCTGGATCTGGCGGATGATCTCGCTCAGGTCCATCCCGGCCGCGGCCGTCACCGCGAGGTACACCACCACCGGCAGGCCGAGCGCCGCCCAGTCGATGTCCGCCCGGTACCCGCGGATCACCCCGCTGCGCTCGAGCCGAGCGAGCCGGTCCGCCACCGCCGGCGGCGACATCTCAATCTGCCGGGCGAGGGCTCGCTGCGACTGCCGAGAGTCGCCCGCAAGCGCGCGCAGCAGCGCCAGGTCGAAGTCGTCCACCTCCACCTCGGGCCTCGGCGGCGGTGACACCTCGGCCAGCTTGGCCAAAGGGGCGGGGTTGATTGTCATTTGGAAGGCGGCCTATCCTCGAGACGATTTGTATGAGCTATGATCGAGAAGGAGGACTTTTTAATTGTAAGAAGCCTTAAAGAGGATTCTTACAATTGCAAGATCATCATGTCAAGGGTCAACTTCCATCGAGAAGGGGAGTCACGCCGATGACCGCAGTGCTGAGGCAGCCCGGCCTTGATCGAGGCGACGAGGACCGAGGCAACGACAACCGAGGGGCCGCCCCCCGCGACTGGGACGGCCAGCTCGCGCGCCGCACCCAGGCGCTCGGCGGCTCGGAGATCACGGCGATCCTCTCGCTGGCGGGCGCGACCGACGTCATCACGTTCTCCGGCGGTTTCCCCGAGCCCGCCACGTTCCAGACCGGCACCCTGGCCGGCATCGCCGCCCGGCTGATCGCGGACGAGCCCGGGGTGGCGCTGCAGTACTCGGCCACCGAGGGTCTGGCCGGCCTCCGGGATTACGTCTCCGGGCGGCTCGCGGCCCAGGAGGGGCGCGCCCCCGGCGCGGGCGAGCTGATGATCACCAGCGGCGGCATCGACTGCATGGAGCTGCTCGCCAAGAGCTACATCGACCCCGGCGACGTCGTCGTCGTCGAGGCGCCGACCTACCTGGGCGGGCTGATGGCGTTCCGCGGCTACGAGGCCGACGTGCGCGGCGTGCCCCTCGACGACGACGGGATGCGCGTCGACGTGCTCAAAGACCTGCTGGCCGGGGGCCTGCGGCCGAAGATCGTCTACACGATCCCCGACTACCAGAACCCGACCGGCCTGTCGCTGAGCGCCGGGCGCCGCCCGGCCCTGGTCGACCTGGCCCGCCGCTACGGCTTCCTCATCCTCGAGGACGTGGCCTACCGCGAGCTCGGTTTCTGCGGCCCCCAAAAGCGGGCCGCCGCGCCGCCGAGCCTGTGGTCGCTCGCGCCCGACGTGGTGCTGCAGGCGGGCACGTTCTCCAAGATCTTCTCGCCCGGATTCCGGATGGGCTGGGCGGCGGGGCCGGCCGCGGTCGTCGGCCGTCTCGTCATCGCCAAGCAGAACTCCGACCAGTGCGCGGGCGCGCTCGGCCAGCGGATGGTGGAGGAGTACGGCCGGGGCGGTCACATGGACCGTCAGATCGCCGAGTCCCGAGTGCTGTACGGGCGGCGGGCGCGGCTGACGACGCAGGCGCTGGCCGCCCACATGCCCGACGGCGCCACCTGGACGACGCCCGCCGGGGGTTTCTACGTGTGGCTCACCTGCCCGGACGGCGTCGACACGGTCGCGCTGGCGGCCGCCGCCCGCGCCGAGAAGGTCGCCTACGTGCCCGGCCAGCCGTTCTACCTGGCCGACGCGGGAGTCGGGGCCAACCAGATCCGGCTCGCCTACAGCCGCGTCGCCGACGACCTCATCGACGAGGGCATCCGCCGGATCGCCGACGTGGTCAAGAGCGCCCGCTAATTTCCGGCGCCCCGGCACTTTCAGGCACCACAGCACGTTCAATCAGCACGGAGGACACATGACTCACGCCGATAACGGCCGCGTGGACACTGAGCTGGGCGACGCCGCCAGCCACTTCACCACCGAGGGCGGCACCCCGGCCGGCCCCGGCCGGTACGTCAACGTGGACGCGCTGACCCCGGTCGAGTTCCTGCCCGGGCTCGGCTTCCGTCCGGTGCTCGGCCAGCAGGCGATGACGAACTTCGTCAGCTTCGAGCCCGGCGCGGTCGCGCCCCGCCACGTTCACGAGGAGGAGCAGATCGTCGTCGTCATCGAGGGCGAGTTCACCTTCGACCTCGACGGCGACGTGCGCGTCATGCGCAAGGGCGACGTCGCCGTCGTCCCGTCCTGGGTTCCGCACGGCGCCTGGACGACGGACACCCCCTGCCTCGAGATCGACGTCTTCTCACCGCCCCGCAGCAGCCTACTCAAGCTGGCCGAAGCGCAGGCGGCCGAGAGCGCGGCGGCGGCCGGCGCCGCCAACCCCGGCGCCGCCAACCCCGACGGCGTCGCGGCGGGTGAGGACTAGGTGGAACTCGGGCTGGCCGGCCGCCGGGCCGTCGTCACCGGCGGCTCCAAGGGGCTGGGCAAGGCCATCGCGGCCGAACTGCTGGCCGAAGGCGCCGCCGTCGCCATCTGCTCCCGGCACGCCGACGAACTCGAGCAGACCGCGGTCGAGCTGCGCGCCGCGGCCGGACCGGAAGAACACGGGCGGCAATTGCTGGCGCTCCCGTGCGACGTAACCGATCCCGCGCAGGTGGCCGATTTCATCGCCGCCGCCGGCAAGGCCCTGGGCGGGCTCGACATCCTGGTCAACAACGCCGGCGGTGCCCGCCCGGGCCGGTTCGCGGCGCTGACCGACGACGACTGGCACGACGACATCGAGGTGAAGCTGTTCTCGCAGATCCGCTGCATCCGGGCCGCGCTTCCGCACCTGCGGTCAAGCGCCGCGCCCCGGGTCATCAACATCAACGCCCTCTACGCCCGCTACCCCGACCCGGCCTTCCTCGCCTCGTCGGTTAACCGCGCCTCCTGTCTCAGCCTGTCCAAGGCGCTGTCGATCGAGCTGGGGACCGAGGGGATTCTGGTGAACAGCGTGAACATCGGCTTCGTCGAGACCCCACAATGGGAGAACATCCACCACAAGCGCGCCCCCGAGATGCCGGCCGACGAGTTCTTCGGCCAGCTCGCGAAGGCGGAGGTCCCGCTTGGCCGCTTCGGGCGGTCCGAAGAGGTCGCCGGGCTGGTCGCGTTCCTGGCCAGCGACCGGGCCAGCTACATTGCCGGCGCGTCGATTGACGTCGGCGGCGGAATGGGCAAGTTCCTTTAGGAGAGCTAATCCTTCATGTGCCGTCTGCTTGGCTACTGCTCGCGTGACGCCGCGTCCGTCGGCGAACTCCTGGGCACGGAGAGCTTCCGCGCCTTCACCAGCCTGTCCGACCTGCACGGGGACGGCTGGGGGCTGGCCTGGTACGCGGGCTCGCGGCCCGCGACGTGGAAGTCGCCCGCCCGGGCCGGCCGCGAGCCCGAGTACGACAAGCTCGCCTGGCAGCCGCTCGGCGACCTCGGCCTGCTGCACCTGCGCTGGGCCACCCCGGGCCTGCCGGTCATCGACGTCAACACCCACCCGTTCCAGTACGGCGACTACACGTTCGCCCACAACGGCGCCATCCACCCCCAGGAACGGCTCGGCGAGCTGCTGCCGACCGAGTGGGAGCAAAGGCTGGCCGGCACCACCGACAGCGAGCGCTACTTCCTGCACGTGATGTGGCGGCTGGCGGAGCGGGGCGGCGACATGGTCGCGGCCATCGCCGACACCACCGCCGCCATCTCCCGGCGCTACACGACCGGCAGCCTGAACGCGATCCTGCTGGCGCCCGACGCGCTCTACGCGATCTCGTTCTACGACCGGTCCATGGTCCCGGCCGACCGGCTGCGCGAGCGCGGGCACGGCGAGGACCCGGACGAGGTCGCCGCCTACTTCGACCTGGCCTACCAGGTCACCGACGACGCCGTCCTGGTCGCCAGCTCCGGCTGGCCGATGCCCGGCTGGACCCCGCTCCCGTCAGCCCACGTTCTGGTCGCCGACCGCCGCACCCTCGCCACGTCGGTCGTGCCGATCGGCTAAGCCTGCCGCGCCCGCCCGACCGCCGAGTCCACCCGGTCGGCCACCGAGTCGAGGAACTCGACCGCGCGGGACCGCGACTTGCCCTCTTCAGGGATCAGCGCCCACGCGGCCGCGTAGGCCGGGATCGCCACGTGGGCAAAGACCGCGGCTGCGGCGAGGCCAACCCGGGTGGCGGTCACATCGGTGCCGAGGTAGTCGGCGACGCCGGACCCCACCCCGGCCAGCAGCCGGTCGTGCGAGGGACGCCGTAGCGTCCGCGGTCGGCTTCGGTTTCCGGCGCTCGCGTCGTCACGGGCGTCATCCTGCGGGGGAACGTCATTGGTTTCCATGACCCCATGATCGGCCGACGCCCCGCCGTCCCGCCTCGGGAAGGTTCCCCATTCCGTCCCTGATCCGCGGCCGTCAGCCCCTCCGTCGCGCGAAAACCTCACCCCGGCGCGAAGGCCCGCTCAGGTGCCGGAAAGCCGGCCGATCTGGTCGAGCAACGCGCGCCTCGCGGGGCCGACGTCGTAGCTGGATTGGGTCTCGGCAAGCACTGCCGCGAGCGCGCCAGCCGGATCAGCCGGGTCGAGCAGCAGCGTATCTCGCCTTCCGCGCAATTCCGTTAGCGACCTCCGCATCCGCTCGACGGCGGCGACCGCTTCCCAGGAGCGCCCGCGCGCGAGGTACTTCACCGCACCGATCGCGTCTCTCACCAGGGCATCGAGGAGCCGCTGCTCGTCGGGCCCGGCCCGATTCGCTTCGCCCGCGGCGACGAGCGCGGCGTCCGACAGCTCACCGTGGACGACGCGGACGCTCGCGCAGATGTTGGGGCTGGTCGCCTGGAGCGCATGCCAGCGGATGGAGACCTCTTCCAGCGAGTCAAGCACGATGTCGGCCGAATCGGCGCGGGTAACGACGAGCACGGCCCCGGCACCGAACAGCCCCACCGCTTCGTCGGCCGGGTTGATCACCGCGCAGTCGCCGGTCACGATGTCGAGGTCGACATCTGACAGCTCGTGCCATGCGCCGGTACTGACGGAGCCGAATACCGCGACAACCAGGACACGGGCATCGTCCCGGTAATGCGCGATGACCCGCTCGATGATGGCACGATGCGCGGCATCGCCCAGTGCTGCCATACCCGCAGGGTAACCGCACGACCCAGCCCGTCGCCCTTCAGCGAGACGCCGGCGGGCTGACACTAGCCATCTTGTCGATGTCGGCCGCCTCCGCGACCAGGGATAGTGGCACCACGTGTTCACGACAGGGAGAAGACGATGCCGAGTTTCGATGACCTCACCGTGGCGGACGGCGATCTGGTGCAGGCGAAGGACATGAGGGACGCCCTGACCGCGGCGACCTTGCAGTTCAAAGACGGCGCTACCCAGGTGTTCACCGTCGACGGGCGGACAACCTACGTCGAGCAGGGCCGGTCCTCGCAGGGAGAGTGGTCCATCATCGGCGACGGGGAGTTCTCGTCCTTCTGGCCGCCCAGCTACCGCGCCACCTACGCGCTTCGCTGGACGGTAGAGGACGGCGCAGTCACCGGGCTCAGCTTCACCCAGGAGGAGACAGCCGAGCGTTTCGAGGGCCGGTACGCGTGACCGGCCGCGCGATCGTCAACAGCACACGACGACGACCCGGCGCGCCGTCGGCGGTGCCAGAGTGCGGGCAGTTCGCCCGATGCCTTGAGATTGCGTCGGATCGGGGCGGGGGCTGAGCTCGTCGACCGGCACTGTCGGCGTGCGTGGACCCGCGATTCCGGGGTAACTGGAAATTCGCACCGTTAACGCCGAAGGGATACCCATGGGGATTGCCGTGCTGGTCCTGCTTCCTGCCCCGATGCCCGCGAGGCTCGGGTCCGCCGTTCACGCCCCGCGGCAGATCGCGCGATGAGGATCAAGCCGGGACGTTCGTATCCCCTCGGCGCGACGTATGACGGTTCCGGCACCAACTTCTCGCTGTTCTCGGAGGCCGCCCAGCGGGTGGAGCTCGCGCTGATCGCGGACAACGGCGAGCAGGAGTGCGTCGACCTGACCGAGCTGGATGGCTTCGTGTGGCACGGCTACCTGCCCGGCGTCGGTCCCGGCCAGCGCTACGGCTTCCGGGTCCACGGGCCCTACGACCCCGGCCAGGGCCAGCGCTGCAATCCGGCCAAGCTGCTGCTCGACCCGTACGCCAAGGCCATCGACGGCCAGATCGACGGCGACGAGTCCCTGTTCGGGTACCGCTTCGACGACCGCGAGGCGCCGAGCGACGCCATGGACAGCCTCGGCCACACGATGCTGTCGGTGGTGACCGACACCGCCTTCGACTGGCGCGACGACCGCGCCCCGGACCTGGCCTACCACCACACCGTCATCTACGAGGCGCACGTCAAGGGCCTCACGCAGACGCACCCGGGCGTGCCCGAGGAGATCCGCGGCAGCTACGCCGCCATCGGCCACCCGGTGATCGTCGACTACCTCAGCTGGCTCGGCGTCACCGCGATCGAGCTCATGCCGGTCCACCAGTTCGTCCAGGACCCGCACCTGATCGAGCGCGGCCTGTCGAACTACTGGGGCTACAACACCATCGGCTTCTTCGCCCCGCACAACGCCTACTCCTCCTCCGGCAGCCGCGGCCAGCAGGTGACCGAGTTCAAGTCGATGGTCAAGGCCCTGCACGCGGCCGGCATCGAGGTCATCCTGGACGTGGTCTACAACCACACCGCCGAGGGCAACGAGCTCGGCCCGACGCTCTCGTTCAAGGGCATCGACAACGCCTCCTATTACCGGCTCGTCGACGACGACCCCGCGCACTACTTCGACACCACCGGCACCGGCAACAGCCTGCTGATGCGCCACCCGCACGTGCTCCAGCTGATCATGGACTCGCTCCGCTACTGGGTCGAGGACATGCACGTCGACGGTTTCCGGTTCGATCTGGCCGCCACCCTCGCCCGCCAGTTCCACGAGGTCGACAAGCTCTCGGTGTTCTTCGACCTCGTCCAGCAGGACCCGGTCATCAGCCAGGTCAAGCTCATCGCCGAGCCCTGGGACATCGGCGAGGGCGGCTACCAGGTCGGCAACTTCCCGCCCCTGTGGACCGAATGGAACGGCCGCTACCGCGACACCATCCGCGACTTCTGGCGCGGTGCCGAGGCCACCCTGCCCGAGTTCGCCTCCCGGCTGGCCGGCTCGGCCGACCTCTACCAGAGCGACCGCCGCCGCCCGCTCGCCAGCATCAACTTCATCACCGCCCACGACGGCTTCACCCTTCGCGACCTCGTCTCCTACAACGACAAGCACAACGACGCCAACGGCGAGGACGGCAACGACGGCTCCGACGACAACCAGTCCTGGAACTGCGGCGCCGAAGGCGAGACCGACGACCAGCAGATCCTGGCGCTGCGCGCCCGCCAGCAGCGCAACCTGCTGACCACGCTGCTGCTCTCCCAGGGGGTGCCGATGATCGCCCACGGCGACGAGCTCGGCCGCACCCAGCAGGGCAACAACAACGTCTACTGCCAGGACAACGAGACCTCCTGGGTCGACTGGCACCTGGACCGGCCCCGGCAGGACTTGCTCGACTTCACCCGCCGGCTGGTGCACCTGCGCCGCGATCACCCGGTCCTGCGCCGCCGCCGCTTCTTCCGCGGCGACAAGCCGGACGGCGGCATCGGCGACCTGGCCTGGTTCCTGCCCGACGGAAACCGGATGCAGGACAGCGACTGGCACTGGGACGAGGCCCGCTCGGTCGGCGTGTTCCTCAACGGCCAGGCCATCACCGAACCAGACCAGGAAGGCGACCCGGTGACCGACGACTCCTTCCTGATCCTGTTCAACGGCCACCACGAGCCGGTCGAGTTCCGGCTGCCCGGCACCGCGATCGGCGAGAAGTGGCACGTCGCCGTGGACACCGCCAAGGACGGGGACGCCGGGCCCGACCTGCGCGCCGAGGACAGCGTGCACATCGAGGCCCGGAGCACCCTCGTCCTGATCCGCCAGTAGCCGCCCGGGATCGCCCCGGGGACCGGACCGCGCGGGCGGCAGATCAGTATCCGATCGCCTCCCGCAGCAGCAGCACGGTGCCGCGCCCCGGGTGGGGGTCCGCGTTGAGGACGAGCAGCCGGTTGATGGCGCTGGGCATCCCGTAGACCGCCTGGGCCCGGGCGCTCTCGAGCGGGAGCGCGTGCTCCTCGACGCGGCGCAGCGCCGTGCTCAGGTCAGGCACCACCTTCTGCGCGCCGACGACCCAGACCGCGCGGGCGGCGCCGCCCGCGTTGGCCGGGATCTGGCTGCCGCTGCCCGAGGCGAGAACGAGCGAGCCGGTCTCGGTCACCGCGGCCACGCTGTTGACGACGAACTCGGGGCTGGCGACCAGCCTCCTGATCTCGTCGCCGCCGGTGGCACGGTCGATGGCCAGGATGCGCGGCCTGATGGCGTCGTACCGGCCGCTGCCGTTGATGTCCTCGTCGATGCCGGACAGCCGCAGGGTCTCGCTGGCCCCGGTGAGCACGCTCACCCCCTCCGGGACCAGCTCCCTGACGCGGGCGCGCGCGGCCGCGGCATCGTCGAGGACCTCGGCCCCGAAGCCATGCGCCCGCAGTTCGGCCGCCGCCCGCCCCAGTCGCTCTGCGGATGCCGCGTCAGTGAACTCGCCGCGCAGTGCCTTGACCTCGACCCGATCCGCGATGCCCCGGAAGTCGTTCATCGGAGTCCCCTCTCCTCGTTGGCGTCCTCGCCGGTACGACAACGCACCCCCCCAGAACGTCAGGCGATCACGCCACCCCCGCACGGCAAGCTGCTGCCAAGGTGAGTGAGGCCGGCCATCGACACGCCGCCCCCACCGTCACCACTGACACCAAGCCGGACGGACATGAGCGTCATCGTGGGTAGGACGGGTCGCGGGCTGCCCCCAACGCCACACGCTGACGCCCATGCCCGGAAACCACCGCCCCCAACTGCACACGATCACGGCCCCCGCGCCGGCCGGCTCGCCGGCATCCGCCGCCCGCGCCCGCGCCCCCGCGCGACCGCACTAGGGGCCCGCCGCGGGATGAACACCCACAGCACCCCGGCCGCGGCGATCCCGACCAGGCCGCTGACGACGATCCCGGCCACCAGGCCGGCCACGGCGGTCACCCCGGACAGGATCAGCGGCCCGACCCCCTGCCCGGTATCGGACAGCTCCCGCCACAGCCCGAGGAACGTCGGCCGGCCGATCTCGGGCGAGACGTCGGCCGACAGCGTCATCACGATGCCGGAGCCGATCCCGTTGCCGAAGCCCATCAGCATCGCCACCAGCGTGAGCGTGAGCGCGCTGTGGGTCGCCGTCATCAGCACGAACGAGAGACCGAGGACCAGCGTGCACGGCACCGCGACCCAGCGCCGCCCGTAGAGGTCCATGACCTTGCCCGCCGGGTAGAACGTCGAGACGTCGATGAGCCCGGCGGTGCCGTAGATGAGCGAGTTGGCGGTGGGGGAGAGGCCGATGTGCGCCGCCCACAGCGGGATGACCACCTGCCGCGTCTGCCGGATGGCCGACAGCAGGACCACCCCCAGCCCGAGGGTGAGGAAGGTCCGCCAGTACTCCCGCAGGATGCCCCGGGTCGTCACCTGCGCCGCCGCCGCCCGCTGCTGGTCGGTCCTCTCCAGATCGGGCACCCGCGCCGCGATGACGGCGGCGCCGCCCATCGCGGCCAGGCTGACGTAGTACGCGCCCGGCAGCCCCCACAGTTCCTCCGCGCCCGCGCCGAGGAAGGGGCCCACGAACATCCCGATGCGGAGCACCCCGCCCAGGGTTGACAGCGCCCGAGCCCGCAGGTGGGGCGGGACCGACTCGGTCAGGTACGACTGCCGGGCCAGCGTGTAAACCGAGCTGGCCGCCCCCAGCAGCAGCACCCCGAGGCCGAACACGGCCAGCGACAGCGCGCCCCGGCCGAGGTCGACCAGGCACAGGATCAGGCCGGCGACCGCGACCGCGGCCGCCACCAGCATCGACTTGCGCTCCCCGATCCGGGTCGCGAGGACGCCGGAGGGGATGTTGGTGACGATCGAGCCGATGCCGAGCAGCGCGTTGATCAGCGCCGCGATCGCGGTGCTGGCGCCCCTGTCGATCGAGCTGAGCGCGATGACCGGGATCATCGCCCCCTCGGCGAGGCCGAACAGCGTGGCCGGCCCGAACGCCGCGACCGCGATCGAACGGAGGCTGAACTCGTCGCTCACCGCGGCCGGAGCGGACAGCGCGGACCCCTCTCGTCGCCGGAAACAACTTGCTACACGGCAACTAAATCATCCGCCGACGCCCTCGCGACGACCGGGTCGGCGGCTGGCTCGCCGCTTGAGCTGCCCGGCCCGCCAGTCATGCACGAGCAGGTCATCCTTGTCGACGGTCTTCTCCGGTGCGCTGCGCGACCATTTCCCGGTGATCTCACCCCAGTTTCCGGCCCGCCGGCCTGCTGCCC
>Ga0335072_10001679_pt1 | contig 35529 bp, 38 predicted proteins | sample Lox_Sample_21_FD_206725 | JGI IMG/M metagenome (GOLD analysis project Ga0335072, IMG submission 206725) | Soil microbial communities from Loxahatchee National Wildlife Refuge, Florida, United States - Lox_Sample_2.1 | ecosystem: Environmental > Terrestrial > Soil > Wetlands | place: USA... | reverse complement strand
ATGGTAGTCGCGGACCGAGATGTCGAGCCCTCGGGCCACGGCCAGCCGCCGCAGCCGGGTGATGAGTTCAGCACGCTGATCGGTCACTAGCCACGGCCTGGCAGATGGCGGTCCGGCAGGCTCATCCCGCGCCGCCTGGCCTCCCCGACCGCCCACGCCAGGGCCCACCAGCTCGCTGGCGAGCGGCTGATGCCCACGATCAGGCGCGGGACCCGGGTTCCGTCGTTCACAGTGCCTTTCCTTTCGCAGGCCCAACACCTGCATTCGCCACGTTCGCGCTGATCGGCTGCGCGAAGTGGCGGGTGAACCAGCCCTGGGCCAGATCCGCCACCTGCTCAAGCGCGCCCGGCTCCTCGAACAGGTGGGTCGCGCCGGGGATGACCTCGAGGCGGTTCTCGCACGTCAGCTGGGCCTGTGCCTGCCGGTTGAGGTCGAGGACCAGCCGGTCCGCGCCACCCACGATGAGCAGGGTGGGCGCTTGGACCTGGGCCAGGCGCGGGCCCGCCAGGTCCGGTCGGCCGCCGCGGGACACGATGGCGGTGACCGGCAGCGGAGGGCTGGCGCCGGCGGCCCACAGAGCCGCGGCGGCGCCGGTACTCGCGCCGAAGTAGCCGAGCGGGATCGCGGCGGTGGCAGCCGCGCTGCGCAGCCAGCCGGTGATCCCGGCCAGCCGGGCCGCGAGCAGGGGAACGTTGAACACGTACGCGTGACTGAGTTCCTCATCCCCGGTGAGCAGGTCGACCAGTAGCGTGCCCAGTCCGGCGCGGTTCAGCGCCGCGGCCACTAGCCGGTTGCGGGGGCTGTGCCGGCTACTGCCGCTGCCGTGGGCGAACACCACCAGGCCCGCAGCCCGGTCCGGGATGACCAGCGATCCAGGCAGCCGTGCGCCGGCGACGTTCAGCATGACCTCGGCCGGGTCCTGGTCCTCGCTGCCCGGCCCGGGCAGCGCTGCCGTCGCCTTGTCCAGCAGGATGGTGACTTCCTGGTCGGTCACCTGGGAGAAATCGTCGTACCACTCGCCGATCGCGGAAAACCGTGCCGGGGTGTGCAGGCACACCACCTCGTCGGCGTCCTGCCGTAGTGCCGCGGCTCCCTCCACCGAGCCCACCGGGACCGCGAGTGTCACCCGGCGCGCACCTCGCGCCCTGGCCACCATGCAGGCGGCTCGGGCTGTCGACCCGGTAGCGATCCCGTCGTCCACGATGATCACCGTGCGACCCGCCAGCGGCACCGGCGGATGGTCGCCGCGCAGCCGGCTCACCCGCCGGTCCAGCACGATGCGCTCGCGGGCCTCCACCTCCGCGATCTGCGTCCCGGTCAGCCTGGTCTGCCGCACAATGTGGTCCTCGACGATCCGGATGCCATCTTCGCCGATCGCCCCGAAGCCGTATTCCGGCTGGAACGGAACGCCCAGTTTGCGCACCACGATCACATCCAGTGGTGCGTGCAGGTCCGCCGCCACCTCGGACGCGACCGGCACGCCACCGCGCGGCAGGCCGAGCACCACCACATCGGTACCACGCAGGTGCCGCAACCGGCGGGCCAGGTGCCGTCCAGCGTCTGACCGGTCAACGAAGAGCATCTGGCCACCTCCAAGGCCCCCATAGTGAGGGCATCTGACCGCGGACCCGCGGCGCTAGGGCCAATGGTCACCAGAACCAGCTGACCGAGGACTTCATGCTGGTGATATCGGGACAAACGTCTCTGGTGGCAGGCCGCCGCGGCCGCGAGCCTGGTGGCATGAAAGCGGCACAGGACACAGGCAGCCGGCCGGCGGGCATGGGGGATGCCGCGCCGCTGCGGCGGTTCGTCGTCATCGTCGGCGAACCCGCCGACGTCGGCTCTGCCTTGCGGATCGAGGAACCCGACCGGCTGCTGCGCATCTGGTCGTTGTTGCAGGCGACCAGCGAGCAACTGAAGAGCGCCACCCTGCCACCGGAAGGGATCCCTGGGCTGCAGCGGCAGCTCCAGACGATCCGCCGCGAGCTCGAGCGGGCGTTGTCTCCGTCGCTGATCGCGGAGCTCCGGCGGATCCTGCCATCGCCTGACGCGACCCCGAGCGCGGGCGCGCTGCGAATCGAGTGTGCCGGCCTGGTGAGCTGGACGGCAAGCCTGGTCGTGCAGATGCTGACCGCGTTCGCGGCCGCGCAGGAGCGACTGCAGTATGTGAGCACGGGCCATGGCCAGCGCTGATGCCGGCGCAGCACACGGGAGCCGGAGATGAGCTGGGAAGAAAGGGCCGCCTGCGTGGGCCTGAACGCGCGGCTGTTCTTCGGCCCGGACGGGGAGAGAGCGGAGGAGCGGGAGATCCGGGAGGCGAAGGCCAAGGCGATTTGCGCCCTGTGCCCGGTGCGCGCGCAGTGCCTGGACTACGCGCTCGAGAACTCGGTCAAGCACGGGATCTGGGGCGGGCTCAACCAGGAAGAACGAGCACGGGAGCGCCGTCGCCGGGCACATAGGCCCCGCGCCGCGTAACGGTCAACGGACAAGTGCAAGGAGCACGCCATGCGACTCTGGAACCTCTCTTCGCGACGGCTCGCCGGCGTAGCGGCGCTGGCCTGCGCCGCCGCACTGATCCCGGCCTGCGCCACGGCTGTGACGACATCCCCGGCCCAGCCCGCCGCCGGCACGCCCCAGTGCGCCACATCGGGGCTTGTCGTCTGGATGAACACGAATGGCAGCGCCTACGCGGGCGGCGTCTACTACACGCTCAAGTTCACCAACTTGTCTGGGCACGCCTGCACGCTGTACGGCTACCCCGGCGTCTGGGCGGTCACCCTCAGCGGCCGCACGATCGGCAGCCCGACTATCGGGGGCACCATCAAGCCAACTACGGTCACCCTCGCCGATGGTGCCACCGCGACGGCGACACTGCAGATCACCGACCCGGCCAACTTCGGCACCACCTGCTTCCTGCCCGGGCAGACTCCGGCGCCAGGCAGGCCGGGCAAGCTTCCCACGGCGGCCGGGCTGCGTGTCTATCCGCCGAACCCTCGCTCGTTCAGCTACAAGGTGATCCCCTTCCCGTTCAGCGCCTGCGACCGCACCGGGCCTATCTGGCTGCACACGACGCCGGTGCGGAAGTAAACCGGCGGCCTCATCCGGCAGCGACGTCGGCTCGGTGCCTGGCCGCCCGGGCGCCGGACGCAGCCGGGTAGAAACCGCCCGTGGACGGATCACGGAGGTACCGGACCGGCGGCTCGCTCGCCACCAGCCGGGCGACGGCGGCCAGTAGCCGCGCCACATCCTGCTCGGAGGCGTTGATTCCAGCACTGATCCGGACAGCTCCCGGCATGGCGCCATGACCGTCGCTGAGCCCGGCCAACCTGGCCAGGTAGGGATGCGCGTAGAAGCTCCCGTGCTGAACGCCGATCGCCTCCTCCGCGGCAAGCCGGGCGGCGATCAGAGCATCCGGGACGCCGTCCACGGTGAACGTGATAACCGGCAGGGTCTCGATGCCGGGCCCCGGCCCCAGCAGCCGCACCCCCGGGATGGCCGCCAGCCCGTGCCTCATTGACCAGGCGATGCGGCGGTCATGGCTGGCGATGGCGGACCAGCCAATGGCCTCCAGGGCGCTCATCGCCGCGCCCAGGGCGACCGTGCCGATCACGTTCGGCGACCCGGCTTCCGCACGCTCCGGCGGTCCGACCAGCAGCGGATCGCCTGCCATGAAGATCCGCCGGGGTCCCACCAGCACGCCCGTGCCGAACGGGGCGTACATCTTGTGACCGCTCCAGGCCAGGAAGTCCGCCTCGGGCGGCAGCGGCCGGTGCGGTGCCAGTTGGGCCGCATCCACGAGCACGGGGATGCCCCGCTGGTGTGCGGCGCTGATGATCTCTGGCAGGGGCGGCAGCCAGCCTGTCACATTGGAGGCGCCGGTAACCGTCAGCAGCCGCGGCACAGGCCGCTGGTCGAGGACGGCCGAGACATCGTCGGGGGCAAAGGTGCCATCCCGGCCGCACTCCACGAACCGGCAGGTAGCAACCCGCATCCAGGGGAGAAGGTTGGCGTAGTGCTCGGCCGCGGTAGTGACGACGACATCACCGGGATCCAGGTTCAGCCGATAGGCCAGGTGATTGATGGCCTCGGTCGTGTTGCGGCAGATGACCGCGACATCTCCGGAGTCCGGGCCGCGCCCGGCGAAGGCCAGCGCGCCGAAGTGGACGCTGGAGTAGGCGAGCGCGGAGGCCTGGGACTTGTAGCCGGCGCCGTTGTGCATGCCCGCGTACCACGGGACGAAGGCCTCGACCGCCTCCATCACCTGAGGCAACGCACTTGTCGAGGTCGCCGCGTCGAACGAGAGGTACGGCCGCTCGGTGCCATCCACGCACGGCACCAGGAGGCCATCCCCGACGAGGGGAACAGGCAATGTGACAGGGGCCATGTCCCGACCCTGCCGGGCAACGGCAGCCAAAAACGAGGGCCTTTGGTCCCTAGTCCTCAGCTGGATATCGCGCGCCCAGCTGCATGCGGATGCGTCCGCGGCCGCGGTGCAGGGACGATTTCACCGTCCCGAGCGAGACGCCGGTGACCTCGGCGATCTGCCGGTAACCCAGTCCCTGCACGTCGGCCAGGTAGACCATGAGCCGGTAGCCGGGTGGCAGCGCCCGGATTGCCGCCACGATCTCGGCCTGGACGAGGCGCTCCAGGACACGATCCTCGGCCGACCGGGCGTCAGCCGAGTCCCGCGACCAGGGCAGGTCCACCTCCCGGTCGGCCAGGTCCGCGAGCAGCAGCGGGTCGCGCCGCCGCTTGCGGTAGTCGTCGGTGAACGTGTTGAACATGATCCGGTACAGCCACCCGCCGAGGTTCGTCCCTGGCCGGAACCGGTCCGAGGCGGCGAGTGCCTTGGCGAACGTCTCCTGCACCAGGTCCTCCGCGTCCGTGGCGTTGCGGGTCAACCCCAAGGCCACCCGGTACAACCAGGCCGTGTAGCGCCGGATCGTGTCATTGGTCCAGACCGGGCCGAGGTCGGCGGCCGCCGCGGTCATCGTGCGCCTCCACGGGCCGTCTCGCGGAGCGTCACCGCGGCCAGGAGTCCCGCGCAGATGACCAGCCCCGCGGACAGGTAGAGGGCGGCGTGCAGGCCAGTGCCGAAGGCGTGGTAGGCCGCGTTGATCACCTGCTGGACGATCGCGGCGTTGCCGGCCCCTCCCGCCGATGTGGTCGTGCCGCTGGGCGGGACCCCGCCGGTCTCGACCGCGTTCACCACGATGGACTGGAAGTTGGGCGGGATCCCCAGGTGGGTCAGCTTGCTGACCAGATCGGCGCGCAGTTGCGCGTTGACCAGCGCGCCGAGCACGGCCACGCCGGTCACGGCACCGATCTCGCGGCTGGTGTTGGCCGCCGACGCGGCCATGCCGGAATGTTCCGGCGGTACCGCGGACAGGACCGACGAGGTAATCGGCACCACCGTCCAGCCGATGCCGGCGCCGGTCAGGGCGAGCGCGCCGGCCAGCAGCACGAACGGCGGCTGCGGCTGGAGCGTGATGTTGGTCAGCAGCAGCCCGGCCGCGAAGCATAGGCACCCGCCGCTAATGGACCAGCGCCACCGGGCCGGGGTTTCCCATCGGCCGGCCAGTACCGATGACGTGATCATCAGCACCGTCATCGGCAGGAACGCGAGCGCGATCCGGAATCCGGAGTAGCCGGCCACTTCGTCCAGGTACAGCGCGGTGAAGAAGAAGATCGCGAACGTCGCGAAGTAGGAACAGAACGCGACCACGTTCGCCGTGGCGAACTGCGGCACCCGGAGGAACCGCAGATCCAGCAGCGGATGGGCCGCGCGGTGCTCCCGCCACAGGAAGGCGCAGCCCGCCACCGCGCTGCCGCAGAACAGGGCGAGGACCGGCGGAGCGGTGAACCCGATGCTCTCGCCGGTCATCACCGCGAAGATCAGCGCCGCGAGCGCCGCCGCGCCGAGCAGCGCGCCGGCCACGTCAACCCGGTGTGCCTCGGGATCGGCGCTCTCCGGCAGCACGATCGCGGCCGCGACCAGCGTCACCACCCCGAACGTCAGGTTGAACCAGAAGATGCCGCGCCAGTTCCAGCCGCCGACGAGCGCTCCGCCCAGGACCGGGCCAACGGCGAGCGCGAGCCCCGCCACGGCGGCCCACACGCCGATCGCCCGGTTACGGGCCCGCTCGCCGGTGTAAAGGTGCCGGAGCATGGACAGGGTGCCGGGCTCGCTGGCGGCGGCGCCCAGCCCCATGACCGCCCGGCCGCCGATCAGCACCCCGGCGTCGGGCGCCAGCGCGCACAGGACCGAACCGGCGCAGAACACCCCGGCCCCCGCGAGCATGACCTTCTTGCGGCCGAACTCGTCACCCACCATCCCGAAGGCCAGCATCGCGCTGGCGAACGTCAGCGCGTACGCGCCGACCACCCACTGCAGGGCCTGGACACCCGCGTGCAGGTCGGCCTGCACGCTGCCGAGGCCGACGCTCACGATCGTGTTGTCCAGGAACGTCAAGAAGAGCAGCGTGCACAAGATAGCCAGCGCGGCGGCCCGGCCACGGCCCTGGGGGACCGCGATGCCGGCGCCACGGTGCCTGACGACCGTCATCTGACTTCCGCATGATCCCAGCGGACCGCTTCCAGCAGAGCCGCCTCGGCGGCGTCGGCCTTGCCCGGCAGGTTTTCGATGCGGGCTCCCGCGGCCGCCAGGGCCTGGCGGGAGACACGGTAATGATGACCGCACAACAGCAGGTCCACCGAATGCGGCCGCTTGGCGGTGGGCGGCATGATCACCCGTACCACGGGATACGCCGGACAGCAGCACGCGCGGTCCTCGTACCTGGTCGGCGAGGGTGGCAGCATGTCGTCCAGCAGCGGCCTGCCGGATCCCGGCGCGCTCTGGTCGGCGCCTGTAGGCGGAAATCTCGGCTTCATGGTTCGAGCATCGGCCGACGGCGTCCTGGCCTGTAGAGACATAGTTCCCGGCCGTGCGGGCCAAACGGCCCGACATCGCCGAAACCGCCCGGCGGGACCTCGGGGCGGACGGCCAGAGACCTTCGGCCCTATCCTCTGGTCAGTCGCGGTGCTTGCCTGTCAGCATGCCTCCGCTGCGGGACTTCCTGACCCGATTCCGGCCCGCGGGCTCCCCGGGAGCCGCCGCCCGGGCCGGAATACCCGCCGATCGTTCCGGTGAGCTGGAGGCAGAAGTCGCCCCGGTGCTGGGCCGCCTGGCCGGCGCCGAGGCGGAACGCGAGCGCCTCATCGCGCAGGCCCGGTGCGAGGCCGAGCAGATCCTGGCCGCGGCGCAGTCGACAGCGGACGCGATCACCGCCGACGCCGCGCAACGCACCGAGGCGATTCGCGAGCAAGCGGCACGACAGGTATTGACCGCCGCCCAGCAGCAGTCGGCCCGGGCCGTGCAGGACGCCAGGCAGCAGGCCCTGCAGACCCGTGAGCTGGCCCGTCAGCGCATGCCCGCCCTGGTGAGCCGCATCGTCGGCGCGATCAGCCAATTGCAGGTCGAAGATCCATGAGCGCCGGATGGGTCGCGGGCAGCGTGCGGGCCAGAGCCCTGGCCCGTCACCGGCTGGGTGCCGAGGAGGCCCGGCGGCTGGCCTCCTGCGGTTCGCTGAGCGACGCGCTGCGCATGCTGGCCGCCACCGCCTACGGCACTAACCTCAGGCCGGAGCAGTCTCTGGCCGCGGCCCAGCGCCAGATCGCCGGCAGCGTCCTGTGGGACCTGCGGGTCCTGGCCGGCTGGCTGCCCGGCGACGGTCTGCGGCTGCTGCGCGTCCTGGGCGCCTGGTTCGAGGTCGCCAACGTCGACGAATTGCTGCAGTCCATCGCCGGCCGGCCGGCCGAGGCCGAGTTCCGGCTGGGGGCGCTGGCCACAGCCTGGCCGCAGCTCCGCCAGGTGACCAGCACTGACGAACTGCGGGTGGCGCTGGCCGCCTCGGCCTGGCACGATCCGGGTGGGGAGAGCAGCTACGCGGTGCGGATAGGCATCCGGGCTCGATGGGCGGCACGAGCCGCCGCGCTCGGCGATCCAGTCAGGACCTGGGCCGCGGGCGCGGTCGCGCTGCTGGCCGCCGGTGAACGTTTCGCGGCGCGCCGCGCGGTGGATCCCGCCATCATGGGTAGCGCCCTCAGCCTGCTCGGACCTGCGGCTCTCCGCGCGGCCTCCCTGGAGGAGATGGCGGGCGCCCTGCCGTCGCGGGCCAGCTGGGTCCTCGCCGGGATTACCGCGCCCGCCGACCTGTGGCGAGCCGAGCAGGTGTGGCTGGCCCGGGTGGAGCGCGACGGCCAGCGGCTGCTGCGGACGTCCGGCCTGGACAGCGGTGCGGTCATCGGCGCGATTGCCGTCATGGCCTGCGACGCCTGGCGGATCCGAGCCGCCCTGGAGAGCGCCGCCCGAGGCGGTGAGCCGCTAGAGGCCTACGATGAGCTGGCTTGACGGGGCGCTGCCGGCCCGGATGAAGCGCGTCGCGCTGGTCGCGGCGGATGAATCGCTACGCGATGTGCTGGTGCGGGTCGCGGATGCGGACGCGGTAGAGATCGGGCTCGCTGGCGGCGAGGCGACCCTGGCCGGTGAGCCCGGAGCAGGAGGGGAGCCGGGAGCGGCAGGGGAGCCGGGAGCGGCAGGGGAGGCGGCACGTCGGCTGCGGCACGCCGGCCGTCCGGTGACCGATGCCGTGCTATCCGCCTCGCCGCTTGATTTCGAGGCGGTCGAACAGGCGGGCCGGTACGACCTGCTGGCCGGCGAGGCCCAGCTCCAGACGTATGCCAATAGCTCGGTCAGGCGCTCGGGCGTTTGCGCGCTGGCAGGCTGGATTCCCGCTGACCGGATGGCCGCTGTGACGGCGAGCGTGGCCGAGGTCGGCGGCGCCGTGGTCCCGCTGCCGTACCCGCCGGGGGTGCAGCCTCCCACGCTCGTGACCGGCCGGCCGCTGCGGCGCTCGCTGTCCCCGCTGGTCCAGACCTACGGCACCGTGCCGTACGCCGACGTCGATCCGGTCCGGCTGGCCTGGGTGACGTACGTGCTGATGTTCGGCATGATGTTCGGTGACGCGGGGGAGGGCGTCATCCTGATCGCAGCCGCGGCTGCGCTGCGGGTCGGCTGGCCGGGCTGGGCCCGCCGCTTCCGGCCGGCTTGGCCGTTCGTCGCGGGCGCCGGGGTCGCGGCCACCGCGTTCGGCCTCCTGTACGGAGAATGCTTCGGGCCGACCGGGCTCGTGCCGGTGCTGTGGATCAGCCCGCTGGATCACGCGCTCACGCTGCTGCTGGTGGCCGCGGGGTTCGGGGCGGTCATGCTCGCGGGCGCCTACGCGCTGGGCACGGTCAACCGGTGGCGGGAGGGTGGCTGGTCCTCCGCGCTGTACGCGTCTTCGGGCGTCGCCGGAACCATGGTGTTCCTGGGCGTCGGCGTCATGGCCGGCGGGTGGTACTTCCATCACGGCCTGTTGGTCGCGGCCGGCGGGGTTCTGGCCCTGACCGGGCTGGCGCTGGCCTCGGCCGGATTCCTGGCCGAGGCGGGCGGCGGCGGCGCGGGCCGGGTCCAGGCTGCGGTCGAGGTCTTCGACCTGGTGGTCCGGCTCGGCTCCAACGTGGTGTCGTTCACCCGGCTGGCCGCGTTCGGCCTCACGCACGCCGCTCTCGGCCTGCTCGTGTGGGAGGGCGCACGGGCCCTATGGCATCGCGGCGGACTCCTCGCCATAGTGGCCATCGTCGTGTTCGTGGCCGGGACCGCGCTGGCGTTCAGCCTGGAAGCGCTCGTCGCCGCCATCCAGGCCCTCCGCCTGGAGTACTACGAACTGTTCTCGCGCGTCTTCGTGACCCAGGGTCGGCCGTTCCGGCCATGGCACGTGCCGACGGCGGCTAGCAGGAAAGAGGAAAGCACATGACATCCGCATGGGTAGCCGGATTGCCCCTGATCGCCGGGGCCGTCGTGCTGGCGCGCGTGGTGACGCGGCGCGGGCCGTCCGGGATCTACATACTGGCCGGGATCGGCGCCGTGCTGATGATCGGCGCCGTGGTCCTGCTCGTGGCCGCGCTCACCGCCGGGCCCGCGGGGGCGGCTGTCGCGGCCGGCGCAGCCGGCGCGGTCAAATCCGCCGCGGCGGGGTCCGGGACGTCGTCGAACACGGCCGCGTTGCTCGGCGCGGCGATCGCGGTCGCCGGCTCGACCATCGGCGCCGGCATCGCCGTCGCCTACGCCGGTGCGGCGGCCCTGGCCGCCATGAGCGAGCGGCCGGAGGTATTCGGCCGCGCGATGGTCATCGTGGGCCTGGCCGAGGGTATCGCCATCTACGGCCTGATCATCGGGATCCTGCTCATCGGGAAGGCATGAGATGTCCCAGGCCGCGGTCATCGGCGAGTCCGCTCGCACGGCGGGTTTCGCGTTGGCCGGCGCACTCGTCTTCCCGGCGGAGAACCCGGATGAAGCGCGCGCGGCCTGGGCCTCGCTGCCAGCCGACGTCGCCGTCCTCATACTGACCTCGCGCGCCGCCGGCTGGATCGACACGGTACCGCGGGCACGGCGGGACGTGCTGCTGGTGGTGATGCCGCCATGAGTGACGAGGTCGAGAGGGCGCTCGCGCCAGTCCGCGCCTACCTGTTGCGCGGAGCCGAGGCCGAGGCCGGCCGCATCCTCGCCGAGGCCCGTGCCCAGGCCGACTCACTCGTGCAGCAGGCCCGCAGCGGCGCGGCCGAGATGACCGGCCGAGCCCGGGCGCAAGGTGAGGCGGACGCCGGCCCGGCGGCGGCCGCCGAGCGCAGCCGGGGCCGGGACCAGGCGCGGTCGGTCGTGCTCGGCGCACAACGCGAGGCATACCAGGACCTGCGGGCCCACGCCCTCGCCGCGGTCGGCGGCCTGCGAACCGAGCCCGGCTACCAGGTGCTGCTCAGCCACCTCGTCACCATGGCCACGCGGGCGGCGGGCCCGGGCGCGGCGATCACGGTCCAGCCGGAGGGCGGCGCGGTGGCGCGGTCCGGCGACATCGTGGTCGACTGCACCTTGCCCAGGCTGGCCAGCCGGGCGGTGGACGAACTCGGGGACCGGGTGAGGCAGCTATGGACGCCGTGAACCCAGCCCCGGCGCGAGTTGTCCGGGTGAACGGGCCCCTGGTGGAGGTCACCGGCCTGACCGGGGTCGCGATGTACGACATCGTCGAGCTCGGCGAGCACCTGCTGCCCGGCGAGGCCGTCGCCATCAGGGACGACGTGACCACCGTGCAGGCGTACGAGTACACCGGCGGCCTCGCGCCCGGTCATCCCGCCCGCTCGCGCGGCGAGCCGCTGTCGGCGCGGCTGGGCCCGCACCTGCTCGGCGGCATCTTCGACGGGCTGCTCCGGCCGCTCAGCGGCGCACCCGCCTGGCTCGAGCCCGGCTATCCCTTCCGGGCCGCGGACGGCCAGGAGTGGGAATTCACCCCGCAGGCCGAGGTGGGCACGGCCGTCGGTGAGGGCGCCAGCCTGGGCTCGGTGGCGGTCTCCGGCGGCATCGGCTACCAGGTCCTCGTGCCGCCCGGCGTGCACGGAACGGTGGACAAGGTGCGCGAGGGCGGTCCGGCGCCCGGTGACGCGGTGATCGCCACCGTCTCGGGCACGGACGTGTACCTGACCTCCAGCTGGCCCGTGCGGCGGCCGCGGCCGTGCCGTCGGCGGCTCGGCGCGACATCGCCGCTGGTCACCGGGCAGCGGGTGATCGACGTGCTGTTCCCGGTGATCAAGGGCGGCAGCTGTGCCGTGCCCGGCGGGTTCGGCACCGGCAAGACGATGCTGCTGCAGCAGATCACCAAGTGGTGCGACGCGGACGTGATCGTCTACGTCGGCTGCGGGGAACGCGGCAACGAGCTCGCCGACATGCTGGGCGAACTCGCCGAGCTCAGCGATCCGCGCACCGGAGGTGCACTGGGCGCCAGAACCGTTGTCATCGCGAACACGTCGAACATGCCGATGATGGCGCGCGAGGCCAGCATCTACAGTGCGGCCGCGGTCGCCGAGCACTTCAGGGACATGGGCCTGGACGTCGTGGTGGTGGCGGATTCCACCTCCCGCTGGGCCGAGGCACTGCGCGAGTTCGCCTCCCGCAACGGCGACCTCCCGGCCGAGGAGGGCTATCCGGCCAGCCTGTCCTCGGCCCTGGCCGCGTTCTACGAGCGAGCGGGCCGCGTGGTCACCCGCGGCGGACGCGAGGGCTCGGTGACGATCATCGGCGCGGTCTCTCCGGCGGGCGGCGACATGACCGAACCGGTCACCGCCTACACCCAGCGTTTCGTCCGCAGCCTGTGGTCCCTGGACCGCGATCTGGCCTACGCACGCCATTACCCGGCCATCTCCTGGTCGGGCTCGTTCTCCCGGGACGTTGATGTCGCCGCGGCCTGGCAGGCCGACGCGGGGGATCCCGGCTGGGCTGGCCGCAGGACGCGGCTGGCCGCGCTGCTCGCCGAGGCGGACCGGCTCAGCTCGCTGGCCGAGCTCATGGGCGCCGCGGCCCTGCCGCCCAGGGAACGCGCCACGATACTGGCGGGGCGCTTGGTCAGGGAGGGACTGCTGCAGCAAAGTGCGCTCAGCCCGGTCGACGCGTCCTGTGATTCCGTCCGGGCCGCCGCCTTGAGCGACGCGATCCTGGCCGTGGCCGAGCGGTGCCAGCAACTGGCCGAATCGTCGGTGCCGCCGACGGCGCTCGAGGAACTGGACTTCTCCCCGATCCTGCGGGCCCGGGAGGAGGCCGTGACCCGCGATGCGGTCGCGGCCAGGAAGCAGGCCATGCTGGCCCGCCTGGACGACCTGCTCCAGCGCAGCCGGGACGGCGTGCCGGAAGGCGGCGGTGCGGGATGAGCACCTGGGCACAGCGCGAGTACACCGGCATAGCCGAGCTTCGCGGCCCGCTGCTGGTCGTGCGCGGCGTGGACGGCGTGGGCTGGGACGAGTTCGCGGCGATCCGGATGGAGACCGGGGAAACCCGGCACGGGCTGGTCCTGGAGGCCGACCGCGGTCTGGCCGTGGTCCAGGTGCTCGAAGGAACCGACGGCATGCGCCCGGCCGGGACCAGGGTCACGTTCAGCGGCACGCCCTTGCGGATCCCCGTCGGCGCGGACTGGCTCGGCCGGGCCTGCAACGGCCTCGGCGAGCCGATCGACGGCGGACCGCCGATCACCGGTGAGGTCACCATGCCCGTGGCCGGCTCCCCGATCAATCCCATGCTGCGGGAACCGCCCGCAGAGCCGGTACTGACCGGGATCTCGGTCATCGACTCGCTCACTACGCTGGTCCGCGGCCAGAAGCTCCCGGTGTTCTCGGTGGCAGGCCTGCCGCATCTCGAACTGGCCGCGCAGCTGGCCGCCCAGGCCTCGGTCGGCGGCGATCCCTTCAGCGTCGTGTTCGCGGCGATGGGCCTCACCCACGCCGACGCCGCCGCCGTGCGCGCCGTGCTCGAGGAGCGCTCGGCGGCCGGCGAGCTCGTGCTGCTGCTCAACCTGGCCGACGCCCCGGTCATCGAGCGCATTCTCACGCCGCGGCTGGCCCTCACCGTGGCCGAGCGCCTGGCGTTCACCCTCGGCCGGCACGTGCTGGTCGTCATGGCCGACATGACCAGCTACTGCGAGGCGCTGCGGGAGGTGTCCGCCGCCCGCGGCGAGATCCCGGCCCGGCGCGCCTATCCCGGTTACCTGTACAGCGACCTCGCCTCGCTGTACGAACGCTGCGGCCGCATCCGCGGCCTGCCGGGCTCGGTCACGGTGGTGCCGGTGCTGACCATGCCGGCCGGCGATATCACCCACCCGGTCCCGGACCTCACCGGGTACATCACCGAAGGGCAGATCGTGCTCTCGCCCGAGGTCCACGCTCGCGGCGTGTACCCGCCGGTTGACGCGCTCTCTTCGCTCTCCCGCCTCATGCGGCACGGCGCGGGTCCCGGCCGGACCAGGGATGACCACCTGGACGTGGCCGCGCAGACCCTGGCCGCGCTCGCCGCCGCGCGGCATGCCAGCGAACTGGCCGAGTTGCTCGGCGCCATGGCCCTCAGCCCGCTCGACCGGCGGTACCTCGAGCTCGAGACCGCATTCGAGCACGAGTTCATGAACCAGGGACGAACCGAGACCCGCAGTCTCGAGGAGAGCCTGAGCCGCGCCTGGAAAGTGCTGGCGACCCTGCCGCGAGACCAGCTGACCATGCTGTCGGACCGGTTCCTTGACGCCTACTACGCAGCTGGCGGCGGCCGGTGAGCGGGCGAGGCTTCACCGTGCCGCCCGGCCGAGCCGGGAGGCTCTGGCTGACCAGGCGCCTGCAGGTAGCGCGGCGCGGTGCCGACCTGCTCGACCGGAAGCTCCGGATCCTCCAAGCCGAGCTCGGCCGGTTCCGCGAAGCCGAGGCGCGGACCGCCGCGGAATGGGGCCGCTGCTGCGCCGACGCCGAGCGGTGGCTGCTGCGGGCGTCGATGCTCGGCGGCGAGCGGGCCGTCAGGCTGGGCGCGGACGGCCAGCTCGCAACGGTGACGATTCCCTATGCCGTCACCATGGGAGTCCGGCATCCAGCCGGTCCCACCTGCTCCATCCCCGCTCCCGTCGCCTGGGACGGCCCGACGCTGATCCGGGCGAGGCAGGCCCATGCCGCCGCCCTTGTCGCGGCGGTGCAGCACGCCGTCGCGGTCGAGGCGCTCCGCGTCGTCGAGGCCGAAACGCTGGCTACCAGGCACCGGCTCCGCGCGATCGAGGATCGCTGGATTCCCCAGCTCGAGCAGGCCCTAGCCGAGGTGACACTGGCCCTCGAGGAGCAGGAGCTCGCGGACGCCGCGCGGCTCCGCCTAGCCGTCAGTCCGAACCGGCGGCCGAACGCGAGGTGAGCTCCGAGGCGTCACCTGCCCGCTCATCGAGCCGGTTGAGGACGTCGATCACCCCGTCCACGTCCCAGACCAGCCGGATCACCGCCGGGATGATCTCGCGGTCCTCCGGCACTTCGGGGTGGCCGGTCAGGATGACGACACCATCGCGAACGGTGGCCGTGACGCTGCCCGGATCCGCGGGCAGCAGGTCGTCGAGCAGCTCACGGACGCGTTCGGCGATCTCGTCGTCCGGCCGCAGGAAGACGCTAAGCAGATCACGCCGGGTGACGATGCCGATCAGCCGACCGTCTCCGTCGACCACCGGCAGGCGGCGGATATGACGACTGGTCATGACCTGGGCCGCATGCGGGATCGTCGCGTCCGGATAGATGGTGACCGCCGGCGCGCTCATCAGCGCACCCGCGGTGAGCCCCCAGTGCACCCTGCGCAGCGGCCGCCGCCACCGGCCGGTGGCGTTCGCGTCCATCCGGGCCCGGCGGACCTCTTCATCCTCCAGCGCCACCAGGTCGGCCTCGGACACCACGCCCACGACGCGGCGCCCCATCATCAGCACGGGCACGCCGCTGATCCGGCGGTCGGAGAGCAGGCGGACGATATCGCTGAACGGCGTGAGACGATCTACCGTCACGACCTTCCTGGTCATCACATCCCTGACCCGTGGGATATGCGGCACCGCAGGCGGCTGCCCGCCGTCCTGCCGCAACCGGCGGATCCCCACCGAGGCCGTGGCCCCGCTAGGAGTCTGCCGACGCTGGGCCTTGAGGTGCTCGTCGATCGCGTCAAGCGCCCGGAGCACATCGGAGCGGGTCGCCCTGCCCTTGAGGGAGTCGTAATACGCGGCGCCCAAGTGCCGGAGCTTGGCATCAAGGTGAATATCAGTTCGAACCATGATGGTCACTCCCGTCAACGAGTCAGCAACTCAAACATCCCCCCGGCATCCGGTTCGCGTTAGCGCCGGACGTCCCGGCACTGAGGACTTTGGTCACGCGTTCGGTCAGCTCGGCATCCTGGCTACGAACAACCCGGGCGCATCGGGAACTACGACGACCTGCCCGCCGTCCTCGAGCGTCCGGCTGACCATTTCCTCGATGAGGTCGGGCACCGGCAGCGCCGCAGTCCCCCAGTCGGGACAGCAGTCGGCGGCCAGGCCCAGAGCGCCGCAGCGCCCGCATTCGTAGCCCGGGATCAGTCCGTCGTACGGTACCGCCAGTGTTTTCACCGCGCCAGCGTTGACCGCGGCCAGGCAGGCCGACAGGCCGATGGCGGTCGGCGCGGCCGTTGGCTCGGCCAGGATCTCCGCGGCCAGCCGCGGGAAGGGCTGCAGAGCGGCCAGAAGTGGCCGGATGTGCGGCCTGGTGCCCAGCACCGCCCGCTCCGGCACCGTCCCGGGCGTCACCGTCCCGGGCGTCACCGTCCCGGGCGGCGCATCCGGCAGCCCGATGACCTCGAGCAAGCCGACCTCGGCGCAGGCGAAGATGGCCAGCGGCTGGCCGGTCCAGTCCGGCCCGGCCAGCGCCGCCTCATCCCGCGCCGAACGCCGGTCCTCCTCCCTGAGGCGCCCGGACCGGCCAGCATCGCGCACGGCCGCCGCGACGAGTTCGTCCACCCGGCCTGGCAGGCTCGGCAGTTCTGCGGGAGACCACGGAACGTTCAGGTATACCGACAGCACGATCGGCTCCACCGCGTGGACGCGGCCGAGCTTCTCGACCTCCGCGAGAGTGATCATGACGTGTCCTCTATTCGGATGCGTGATACGTGACCTCGGCGTCGGACGACGGGAAGAACAAGCTGTCGTGCCCGTCTCGCCACCGGACCAGATACGGCGGCGCGCCATCGGGCCCATCGACCTGGATGATCTCGCCGTGCCGCTCCACATCGCCCTGATGGCGTCCCTTGACCGTGAGCTGGTCTCCGATTTGTGCTCGCATGGCGGCCTCCATGTTCTTGAGGACGGTACCGAGCGTGGAATGCCCGAGCGCGGTGGTCTAGGGCCGAACGACCCGCGGGACTGCCTATCCTGATGACCTTGGTCCCGGGCCGGGCGGCCAGGCGTCCCTACCGCCAGCCCGGCAGGAAGCGCTCTCCTGGAACGGACCATTCCTGGAGGTACCGTCATGCGTAGGCCCAAGGCCCGCAGGCTGGCGACGCTCCGGGCGCGCTGCGTCCGCCGGCTGGGCTTCGACCGTAACCCGATGCGCCGGCGGACGGACCGAATCGAGGCCGCGATACGGCTGGCTGCGGTGATCCTGCTGCTAGTGGGCGTGCCGATCGCCGCCATCGTCGCCGGCCGGGAGGCCGACCACCTGGCGCTGCATCAGGCTCATGCCCAGCAGGCGGGCGAGCGCGAGGTCACCGCCGTCCTGCTCCAGCGAGCGCAATCGACCGGGGTCCCGGACCCCTATACCTCGATCCAGATGACGTACGCGCTGGCCCGCTGGCAGCCTCCCGGGCAGCCGCCCCGGTCCGGGCAGCTCCTGGCTCCGGCAGGAGCGCCCGCGGGAAGCATCGTGACGGTCTGGATCGACGCCTCCGGTGCGCCGGCCAGCCCGCCGCCCGATCACCGCGAGATCGCCGGCGACGTATGGATCGCCGTCATCGTGACCAGCATGGTCATGATCCTGATCCTGGTGGAGTCGTACGCGCTGGCCCGGCGCGTCCTTGACCGCCGGCGGCTGAAGGCCTGGGACGCCGACTGGCGGACGACCGGCCCCCTGTGGAGCGGCCGCCGCTGACGGAGCCAGTCCCGGCAGGCTCCCTCCAGAAGAGCCGTATCTTGGGCCATTGGGCTTGTAAGGGAGGATTCGACCAAGTCGCACATCGATTCCGTGAACCGAACCCGTCGGCTTGTGATTGAGGCTATCAACCCGATCTGACGATCCCAGCCCTTGGGAGGCAGGCTCTCCACGCTGCCCCGCCATGTCTGGTATCTGGCACCTCGCTCGCGTACACCGTCGTAGACCGAGGAAGCGAAAGCACCTGCCACAGCTCCAGCAACAGCGCCCGCAGCAGCCCACGGGCCACCGGCCAGGATGTACGCGAGCCCGGCACCAGCCGCTGCCAGGCCAATGCCCGGTACAAGCGCCCACCACCAGGATCTTCGCCCCATAGGGCCATCTTCCCGCACTTCCAGGCGCGCATGCCCCCCCGCACCGGGCCCTACCGCGCGATCACGCCCCTGGGCAAGATAGGAGCGGCCGACGCGCTTATTAGAGCAGGTACGACGGCATCATCGACACGGTAATCGGCGCGTAGTTGTAGCGGCCGCTGGTCGTGGTGACTATCCGGGGCGCCGGGTCGATGGCGGTCGCCTCGGCGTGCACGAAGCCGATGCCGTGGGCGTCGAAGACCGGGCGAAGCGGGAAGGTGATCTGGCCGGCGCTGCGACGTCGTTCCCCAGCTCGGCCTTGACCTCCACTTCACCGTGTGCCAACAGCAGACTTCACCGGTCAGGTCAGCAAGTACCGCCGGACCGCAGCCGGGGCCGGTGGTCACCAGGCGCCGGGACCATCTGCCCTCAGGGCTGGCTGACCGCGGTCGAGCCGGAGCGCGAGCTTGGGGCAGGCGCGGACGATCTCGCGTGCGTCGGCCAGCAGCCAGGGCGGCACGGTCCGGTCGCTGATGATCGGGAAGCCCCAGTCGTCGAGGGTGACCAGCTCGGGCAGCGCCTCGGCGCACAGGCCCCGGCCGTCGCAGGCGATGAAGTCGACCCTGAGCCGGACGGTGTCCTGGCTGGTTCCGGCGGTCATCGGGTCCGCCTCTGCGGAACCGGCAGGACGCTGGCCGTCCCGCAGCACCAGCCCATCGCATGCTGCCTCAGCTCAGCGTCGAAGATCCGCAAGGAGCTGCGGATCAGGCGGATGACGCCAGCCGGATGAGCGCACCCGCCGCGGCCGTCGACCTGGCCAAGCCACCGGTGCAGCAGGCCGGGATCGGCGCTACGGCCGTAGGCGAGCCGCTCCACCTGGCCGGCGATCGCATCCAGGCCGAACCGGCAGGGGCCGCACTGGCCGGCGGATTCGCCGGCCAGGTAGCGAACCACGCGGGCGGTCTCCTTGAGCCCGCACGCACCGGCGGGCAGGGCCGCGATCACGCCCGCCCCGGTCCCGGCACCGAGGTCGGCGAGCCCCGCCGCCGAGAACGGCCGGTCCATGGCCACGGTCGCGCTCACCCAATCACCGAAGTACCCGCCGAGCAGCAGCGCCTGCAGCGGCGCCGACCGGCCGTCGGCCAGGTCGAGCACCTGTCCGACGGGCGTCCCGGCCGCGATCTCGGCACAGACGGGTTCACGCACCGCGCCCAGCACCGTGACCAGCATCGAGCCGGGTTCGGCCGGCGTGCCGAGGGCGCGGAACCAGGCCGCGCCGTAGCGAGCGATGAGGGCGAGGTGCGCGAGCGTCTCGACGTTCTGGACCAGCGTCGGCGCCCCGCGCAGGCCTCGCTCGGAGACCCGCGGCGGCGACGCCGTGGGCGCGGGGACGCCCTGCTCTATCCAGTGCACGACGGCGCTCGCCTGGCCGGCCACGAACCGTTCCGACGCCGTGCAGACCCTGATCCGGACCTGGTCGAAGCGGGCGCGGGCCCGCTCGGCCACGGCGTCGTCGATGATGCGGCGGGCGGCAGGGTGCACGACGATCACGGCCTGGCGGGCGCCGACCATTTCCGCCGCGAGGACCGCGCCATCGAGGACAAGCTGGGGTGACCGGGTCATCAGCACCTTGTCCTTCGCGCTGGCAGGCTCGCCTTCCGTGCCGTTGGCCAGCACCACCGGGGCACGTCCGGCGGCCACCGCCCCGAGCTTGCGCGCGGTTGGGTAACCGGCGCCGCCCCGGCCGGTCAGCCCGGCCCGGGCCACCTCCGCGATCAGCGACTCCCGCTGGCGCTGGCCAAGGCCAGCAGGCGGCGGTCCGTACCTGGCCAGATGTCCGGCCAGGCTGGCCGGGCTCGCGCCCGCGCCAGCCGGCAACAAGCGCGGCAGCGTGCCAGGCGGCCGGACGGCCTGCGGCAGGTGCTCGGAGAGTCCGGCGTTTCCCTTCATCCGAGCGGCCTTTCCGGCGGGACCCGCCACCAGCACAGGAGCCGGGCCACCATGGCGGTCGCAACCGCGAAGGCACAGCCTTCCTCGACCAGCGCGACCCACCAGATCCGCAGGTCGTTGCCGGCCGTGACCGAGTGCGCGAAGGCAGCCGGCCAGGCCAGGTAGGCCAGCCAGTGCACGGCGCGCCACCCCCGGTAGCCCAGCCGCTGCCGCGCCAGGCTCGTGATCAGGACGGCGCCGCCGATGTCCACCGCGAGGGCGCCCAGGCTGATTGCGGCCGTCCGGTACGGCGAGGCGAACGGCAGCACGGTCGCCGCCCAGCCGATCGTGACGTACGGGTCTCTGATCGCGGTGGCTACGTGCAGCCCGAGAAAGGAGATCGAGAACAGCGCCAGCGTCCGGTGCAGCTCGCCGAGCGCGAGCCGGGACCAGCGCTTCGGCGCCGAGCCGAGCCGGGCCGCCACGCCGAGGACCACCGCGGCGCTGAACGCGGCCAGCAGCACCAGCCCGCTGGCGCGCGAGACGAACCACAAGGCCTGCGATCCGCTGAAGGCGCTCATCGTGTGCCGCCAGACGGCCACGCTCCCGCGTACACGTGACCGCCCGGGGGAACCGGTACGGGCAGCCCGCTGACGGGCGGCCAGCCACCCAGACACCAGACCTCTCCGTCGTCGCTGACCAGCCGGGCCGGCAGGCCCTCCCTGGTCAGCCACGACACCGCCGACCGACCCGCCACGATCGCCGCGGTCGCCGCCGCGTTCGCGTCGGCGCAGGTTGCCGCGGCCACGCTCGCGGTCCGCCACGGCCCGCCGGCGGGCCGCCCGGTGGCCGGGTCCACGATATGGTGCAGCGTTACCCCGCCGCGCCGCCACCGCCGGCAGGTGACCGACGAGGTCGCGACCGCCCCGCCGGCCAGCCGGACAAGCTGGGTACGTTGCGGTCCGGCGTGATCCGGCGTTTCGGCCACGGTGACCGGCCAGCCATCATGCGGCGGCGTCCCGGCGACGGCAATGTCGCCGCCCAGGCTGACCAGGACGCCGCCGTGGTGCCCGGTCGCGGATGTGACGGCGCGTACCGCCCGGTCGGAGCCCATGCCCTTGGCGGTGGCGCCGAGATCCAGCCGCACGCCAGGGGGCAGCCGGAGCAGCGGCCCGTCGAGCCGGACCCGGTGCCATCCCGGCGCGGGAGCCGGCCCGCCGGGCGGCTCGGCGCACTGCTGGTCGATGGCTGCGAAATCGCGGTCGTAACCGAGCGAGATAAGCGCCTCGCCGACCGTCGGATCCACCCGGCCGCCGGTCCACCGCGCCGCAGCCAGCGCGACCCCGACGGCTTCCGCGAGGCCGTCGCTGAGTACGAAGATCCCGCCCCCGGCACGGTACAGCCAGCTCAGCTCCGAGTCCTCGCGGAACCTGCTCGCCTGCTGATCCAGCGCGGCCAGCACGTCATCCACCGCGGTGCACGCCGGGCCTAGGTTCCCCGGCGGCCACACCGCGACGCGGGCGCTGGTACCCAGCGCGGATCGCTCGGCCACGGCGACGACCTCGTCGCCGGTCGCGATCCGCTGCCACGGTGCCGTCCGGGTCGGCGTGGTGACGCCCATCAGTTGTCCCGGTGCCCCGGCCCGTGCCGGACCTGGGTGACCGCGGTCTTGCCGTTGACCGTCGTCGTCGTGGTGGTCACGGTCACGCCCGAGGCGGTGGTGGTCGCTACCGAGTGCGACACCCGCGGGCCGCCCGCTGCCTGTGCGCCGGCGCCGGCCTGGCCCGCCGAGGTTCCTGCCCCGCCGACCTGCCCGGCTGCTCCCGCGACCGGCGCCGGCGCCGCGGCCGGGAACGACTGATGAGCGAGGGCCACCGCGGCCGCCCCCGCGCCGATCATCAGCGCGGCTGCGGTCACGTTGGACACCCGCCGGACCTTGCGTATGCTGTCGCGGCGGGCCCGGCTCCGCGGACCGACGCCGCCGAGTTCCCCCAACGGCACCCGCCCATCGGGGTAGCCGCGGTCTTCGTCCATGTCGTTTCCCTTCTGCGCGGCCTGCGATTCGAGGATGCGCGACCGGTGATGAGCTGACCGTGAGAGACCGATGAGAACCCTCACATCTAGTGCCATCGCAGGTTTGGTTTGCGCCGGTCACGGGGTCCGCCCCGGGCGCAGTCCGGCCGCGGCGCCGGCCCGGTTCCGGTCCCGGGCGCTTCACCGGTCCCGGTGGTCCCGCGGGCACCAGGATCCGCTCACCGTTTTCCGGCATCCGGAAAACATCGTGGAAGATCCGGCCTTCGTGGAAGATCCGGGCTGCCAGGACAACCACAAGTTTCCGCAGAAGCCGGATGTTCCACGCAAACGGGACCACAGGGACTGGCGCGCAGCGTGAGGCGCCGCACCCGCGCCACCACACGCACCCGGGACCGGCCGGGACCGGGCCAACCTGACCGGCCGCGGCCCCACCCCCCCAGCCACCACGAACCCGGCCGGCCCGGCCAGGCTACCGGCGGGAAGCCGCAGGTCATGCCCGCCCGGCGCGGACCCGGCGACCTTCCCGGCCTCCCGCCGCCGGCCCGGACCGAACTCCGGCAGGTGACCGCCCCCGTATCCCGCGGACAGCGACCCGAACCCGCCGGCATCCAAGCCGCCGACCACGTCCCGCACCCGGTCCCCGCTGGCGAACCCCGCCCTCGCGATCGCGGACCACCGCCACGCCCCGCGCGGACACCGGCACCACCCGCGCGCGCCGCCAGATCACCACCGCGGCCCCGGCACACGACCCGCACCAGCCGCCTCCCCCCGCCATCACCGACCCCACGCACCCGCAGCCCTCCCGCCACCGGGCCAGCCTGAAGGATCAGCGCCCGCAGGGAAAACCCCAGCGGGCAAACCTAACCTGCTACGGCACTGGTCAGGGCAGCCGCAGCCTGACCACGGCTCCGCCGCCTGGCCGGTTGCCGGCCGTCACGCTCCCGCCGTGCGCGGCCACGATGGCCCGGACGATGGCCAGGCCCAGGCCGGCCCCGCCGTCATCCCGGGACCGCCCGGAGTCAGGGCGGCGGAAACGCTCGAAGGCGTGCGGCAGGAAGCCGGCCGGGAAACCCGGCCCGCTGTCGCGGACCTCGATGCCCAGGTCGCCGCCGTCCGCCCGGGCGGCGAGCACGATGACCGAACCGCCGGGCGCGAACCGCAGCGCGTTGTCGACCAGGTTGTCGACGGCCCGGCGGATCCGGTCCGCGTCGATGCTGGCGCACGTCCCGGGCTGAGCATCGACGCGGCAGGTGACACCGGCCTCGGCCAGGCGGGAGGCGGCGAGCTGGGCGCTGGCGGCCAGCAGCGCCCCGATGTCCGTCGGCGTCCGCCGCAGGCCGAGCCGGTCCTCGTCGTCCCTGGCCAGCAGCAGGAGGTCATCGGTGAGCCGGGTCAGCCGCTCGGCTTCTGCCGCGGCGTGGCGCACCGCGACGGCCAGATCCTCGCGGGTCCGGCCCGGCCGCGTCGCGAGCTCGAGTTCCCCGCGGAGCACCGCCAGCGGGGTGCGCAGTTCGTGGCTGGCATCAGCGGTGAAGGTGCGCTGCCGGGCCAGGGCCTGCTGCAGTCGGCTGAGCAGGTCGTTCATCGTTCCGGCCAGGGCAGCGATCTCGTCCCTGGTAGACGGCACCTCGAGGCTCGCGGTCTGTCCTGGCCCTGATATCGCGGCGACCTGCCGCCTGAGCCGTTCCACCGGGGAGAGGGCGGCGCGGGCCAGCCCGTAGGCGCCCAGGCCCGCGACGGCGACGAAGGCGGCACCGCCCACGGCCAGCTCACGGGTCACCTGACTCTGAGTGGAGTCGTATGTTTCCAGTGACTCACCCGCGACGGCGACCCATCCCGGGTGGCCGTCCAGCGGCGCGGCGGCGATCCTCGTGCCTTCCTCATCGGCCGTGTTCGTGACCGAGATCCGGCCGTGCCGGGCCTGGGCCAGCTGGCCCGCGGTGATCAGGGGAGCCGCTCCTGCGTCTTGGCTTCTGCCCCGGATATGACCACCGGGATCGACGAGCTGGATCACGTAGTCGCCGGAAGGCGAGAGGTATGGTGCCGTCGCCCGGCCGGTTGCGCTGCCTGACGGGAGATAGCGCGCGGCCTGGGTGAGCTGGACGGTCAGCTGTGAGTCGATGAGCCTCAGCTGCGCCGACGACAGGCCGCTGGCGAACGCCCAGCTGCCGAGCGCGAACGCAGCAGCGGCGATCACCGCGAACGCGGCCGCCAGGCGCAGCCGGATCGGCATCGCGCTAACCCCCCGTCGCCGCGGCGCAAGCGGTAGCCCATGCCCCTGACCGTCTCGATGTCGTGCCGCCCGAACGGCACGTCGATCTTCCGCCGCAGGTAGTTCACGTACTGGTCGACGACGTTGGAGCCACCGTCATAAGCGAAGTCCCAGACCTCCTCGAGGATCTGCGACCGGGTCAGCACCTGGCCCGGATGCCGGAGGAACAGGTCCAGCAGGGAGAACTCCTTCGGGGACAGGCGGATTTCGGTGCCGCCGCGCCAGGCCCGTTTCGCGGCCGGGTCCAGCTTGAGGTCACCCACGGCCAGGGTTACCGGCCGCGGCCGGTCGTCCCGCCGGGCCAGCGCCCGCAGCCGCGCGGCCAGCTCGAGCAGGCTGAACGGCTTGACCAGGTAGTCGTCCGCTCCCGAGTCCAGCCCGCGCACCCGGTCACCGACGGCGTCCCGGGCCGTCAGCATCAGCACCGGGACCCACCGTCCTGACTCCCGCAGCCGTCGGCATAGCTGGAATCCGTCCAGGCCCGGCAGCATGACGTCAAGGACGATGGCCCCGTACGCGTTCTCCGTCGCCAGCCACAGGCCCTCCGGGCCATCCGCGGCAACGTCCACCGCGTGGCCTTCTTCCCGCAACGCGCGCTGGAGCAGCCCGGCCATCCGGGCCTCATCCTCGACCACCAGCACCCGCATGACAGCACGCTACGAGGCGTTACCTTCGGAATACCTGAGCGGAACCGCTCACCGGGCGCTGAGATCCAGGGCGGGCGAGCCCGCGTTGAAGGTGGCGAATACCCGGCTTACCTCCTGCTCGGTCATGCCGAGACGGCGGAGCTGGACGGTGAGGGCGGCCAGGTTCGGGTGGGCCACCGGGCCGAAGCAGCCGTAGCAGCCGCGGCCGAAGGCCGGGCAGATGGCACCGCAGCCGGCCTGGGTGACCGGCCCCAGGCAGGGAATGCCGCGGGCCACCATGACGCATGACGTGCCGCGCAGCTTGCAGTCATAGCAGACGCTGTGCGACGGGATCCGGGGCTTGCGGCCCGCCAGCAGCGCGGTGATCAGCTCGAGCAGCTGGCGCCTGTCGATCGGGCAGCCGCGCAGCTCGAAGTCGACCGTGACGTGGTCGGCCACCGCCGTGGAGGTGGCCAGGGTAGCGATGTAGTCCGGCCGCGCGTACACCACCGAGGTGAACTCCCTGACGTCAGCGAAGTTGCGCAGGGCCTGGATCCCGCCGGCGGTGGCGCAGGCCCCGATGCAGACCAGGACCCTGGATGCCGCGCGGATCTCAGCGATGCGGCGGGCGTCGCGCTCGGTGGTCACCGACCCCTCCACCAGGGACACGTCGTAGGGCCCGGCGATCTCCGCGCTGGAGGCCTCGGTGAAGTGGGCGATCTCTACCGCCCCGGCCAGGGCCAGCAGTTCGTCCTCGCAGTCCAGCAGGGTGAGCTGGCAGCCGTCGCAGGAGGCCAGCTTCCACACGGCCAGCTTGGGCTTGCTGACACCGGCCATCACAGCTCCTTGATCGTGACGAGGGGGGCCGCTTCTGCGTAACTCACGACCGGGCCGTCACGGCATAGCAGCAGCGGGCCGAGCTGGCAGTGACCGCACAGCGCCGCCCCGCACCGCATGTTCCGCTCCAGCGAGACCCGGATGTCGGTGGCCGGGACACCGCAGCGCACCAGCATGTCCGCGGATAGCCGCATCATGATCTCCGGACCGCACACGAACGCCGCCGTGTCCGCGGGATCGTCGACCGCGTTCTCGATGAGACCGGTCACCAGGCCGACGTGACCGTCCCAGCCGGGCTGGCCGTGGTCGACCGTGACCCGGAGATCGGCGCCGCGCCGACTCCATGTCGCCAGCTCACGGGTGAAGATCAGGTCCCCCGGTGACCGCGCGCCGACCAGCAGCACCACCCGGTCGTACCGGGCCCGCTGGTCCAGCGCGGCCAGCACTACCGGGCGCAGCGGCGCCAGGCCGATGCCGCCCGCCACGATCAGCACGTCCCGGCCGTCGGCGATGTTAAGCCCCCAGTCGGTGCCGAACGGCCCGCGCACGCCGATCATGTCGCCCGGGGCCGCGGCGCACAGGGCCCGTGTCACCGCCCCGACCGCGCGGATCGTCTGCACCAGGACCTCGCCGCGGTGGAAGCCGCTGATCGAGACCGGGACCTCGCCCACGCCGAACGCGTACAGCATGGTGAACTGGCCGGGACGCGGCGGTTCGATCGGATTCCCGGCCGGGCGGAGCATCAGCGTCACCGTGTCCTCGGTCTCGGCGTGGCGCCCTGTCACCGCGTAGCGGGCCGGCCACATCGGGGCCGGGGCCGGCGTCACGGCTCCTCCTGGTGGTCTCGTTCGGTACGCAGCGCCTTCACTTCCTCGGTCAGGTCGATGCCGGCTGGGCACCACACGATGCACCGGCCGCAGCCCACGCACCCGGACGAGCCGAACTGGTCGTGCCAGGTGCCGAGCTTGTGGGTGAGCCACTGCCGGTACCTGCTCTTGGCCGACTTCCGGACGCCGCCGCCGTGCAGGTAGGAAAAGTCAAGGTCGAAGCAGGAATCCCAGCGCTCCCAGCGCTCGGCGTGATCGCCGGTCAGGTCGGTGGTGTCCTCGATGGTGGTGCAGAAACACGTCGGGCACGCCATGGTGCAGTTACCGCAGGTCAGGCACCGTGCGGCCACGTCGTCCCAGCGGGCCGCCTGATGGCTGTCCGCCATCAGCTCCCGCAGGTCGGCGGTCTGCATCTGGCGACCCATCCGGTCCGCCGCCGCCTCCACGGCCGACCGTGCCCGCTGCCGGGCGGCCTCGCTGGCGGGCTCGCTCGGCACCCGTTCCAGGACGCCGGCGCCGCGCCGCGAGCCGACGTCGACCAGGAAGCGGTGACCGCCTTGGTCCGCCATTTCGGTGAGCGCCAGGTCGTACCCCCGGTCAGCGCCGGGCCCGGTGCCCATGGACGTGCAGAAACAGGTCTCACCGGGCTCGGTGCAGTTCACCGCGACGATGAGCAGCCGGGCGCGGCGCGCCGCGTACCGCGAACCCGGCTGCGCTAGCACCCGGTCCTGGATCGCGATCGCCCGCAGGTCGCAGGGCCGGACGCCGAGGAAGGCATAGGACGGCGGTTCGCCGTCATATGCCTGGTCGGACAGCTCGAAACCGCCGGGGGTCCGCGCCGCCGACCACAGCCGTTCCCGCGGCGGATGCAGGAACCGCTTCCAGCTCTGCGGCCCGGCCGAGTGACCGAACGCGGCCCGGTCGTCCCGGCGGCGCAACTGGTAGCCTCCGGGCTCCAGCCGGACACCCCAGCCGAACGGCAGTTCCGCGGCGGAGTTCAGTTCCCGCAGCACGATGGCGCCGTCCTGGACGGCCGGGCCGATCACGCGGTACCCCTCGGCCACCAGGGCCTGGTACAGGTCCTCGAGTCCCTCGGCACCGATCAGCCGGGGAGCGGGAAGCGTCATCTCGGGAGCCATAGCCACCGTCCGTTCGGCATCAATGTCTTTCTCCATCCACCGTCGGTCAACGGGACCCCCTGCGGTCATGGGCATTGGTTCGTGATTCCCGGGTCCTTCGTCCCTAGCGGAGGCCTCAGCCGCAGCAGAGCTTGGCGGTATGGCTAGTGCAAGACACCTGACCGGGGCTGCTGGCCGGTGGAGCGCGACCCACCCGTGGACGGCGATCCTCGCCTGGGTGGGGTGTGTCGTGGTTCTGCTGGTGACCGGTCACCTGGTCGGGACACTTCAGGTGCCCACCGAGGAAACGGGATCGGGACAGACCGGGCAGGCTCAGCAGATGATGAGCCAGAACTTTCCCGTGCGTGCCAACGAGTCTGTCCTGTTCGAGAGCGGCAGCCTTCAGGTCAGCGCGCCTGCCTACCAGGCCGCCATCCGGGACGTGCTGACTCGGATCCAGGCCACCGGGCGGGTGACCCAGGTCCGGTCGCCGCTCGTCCCGGCCTACGCCGACCTGATCTCCGCGAACCGGCACGCCGCACTGCTGGAGTTCCAGCTCACCGGCAACATCACCGACGAAGCCACCCGCGTGGTGCCGGTGCTGGCCGCCGTGCAGGCGGCCGCGGCCGCCCATCCGCAGATCCAGATCGCCGAAACCGGCGACGCCACCATCACCAAGGCGGTCGACGACACCATCTTCCGTGACCTGCGCCGGGCCGAAGCGCTCTCCTTCCCGATCACGCTGGTGGTCCTGCTGATCGCGTTCGGCGCGGTGGTCGCGGCGCTCCTCCCGCTCGCGCTGGCCTTGATGGCGATCCTGGCCGCCACCGGCCTGGTGGCGTTCACCAGTCATCTGGCCGGGGAGACGCAGCAAGCCAGCTCGATGATGGTGTGCATCGGCCTGGCCGTGGGCGTGGACTACTCGATGTTCTACGTCAAGCGCCAGCGTGAGGAACGCGCCGCCGGGCGTCCGGTCCTGGACGCGATCGAGGTGGCGGCCGCCACCTCGGGCCGCTCGGTGCTGATCTCCGGCCTGACCGTGCTGGTGGCGATGTCGGGCATGCTCCTGACCGGCAACAAGGTCTTTTACGGGATGGCGCAGGCCGCGATGCTGGTGGTGGCCGCCGCCGTCGTCGGGTCGCTGACCCTGCTGCCGGCCCTGCTTGCCCTGCTGGGGGATCGGGTGGACCGGGGCCAGCTGCCCTTCCTCAGCCGGCTACGCCGGCCCGCCGGGCAAAGCCGGGTCTGGTCCGCGATACTCGACCGGGTCCTGGCGCACCCGGCGCTGACCGCCGGTACCGCGGCCAGCCTCCTGGTCGTGCTCGCGCTGCCGGTGCTGCGCCTGCACACCGCGGAACCGGGTGTCAGCGATCTGCCGCAGAACACGGCCGCCCTGCAGACGTACAACCGCATCCAGCAGGTGTTCCCCGGCGGCCCCGCGCCTGCCATGGTGGTGGTCGAGGCGCCCGACGTCACCTCGCCCGCGATGATCGCGGCCGGCCGGGCGTTCGAACGGGCCGCGCTGGCCAGCGGCCAGATGAACCAGCCGATCACGTTCGTCGTCAACCCCGCGCGCACGGCCGCGATCATTTCTGTACCGCTGGCCGGCACCGGGGAGGACATGGCGTCCGTCAACGCGCTGGCCACCCTGCGTGACAAGGTCATCCCGGCCACTCTGGGCAAGGTGCCCGGTGTCACCGTCGCGGTGGGCGGGCTCACAGCGAGCACCGTGGACTTCAACACGCTCATGGGGCAGCGCTCGGGCTGGATCTTCGCCTTCGTCCTGCTGCTCGCGTTCGTCCTGCTGCTGATCTCGTTCCGCTCCCTGGTTATCCCGATCACGTCGGTGGTGCTCAACCTGCTGTCCGTGGGCGCCGCCTACGGTGTCGTGGTCGCGCTCTTCCAGTGGGGCTGGGGGCAGTCGGTGTTCGGCTTCACCAGCACGCATGCCATCGCCAGCTGGCTGCCGCTGTTCTTGTTCCTGGTGCTGTTCGGGCTGTCCATGGACTACCACGTGTTCATCCTTAGCCGGATCAAGGAGAGCTACGACCGCATCCGCGAGACCGATCAGGCGGTGGCGCACGGCATCAAGATCAGCGCCGGGGTGGTCACCGCCGCTGCCGTGATCATGGTCTTCGTCTTCCTCACCTTCGCGACCATGTCGATGGTGCAGCTCAAGGAGATGGGCGTCGGCCTCGCGGTCGCCGTGCTTCTCGACGCGACCATCGTCCGGGCCGTGCTGCTGCCCGCCACGATGAAGCTGCTGGGCCGGTACAACTGGTACCTGCCCCGCTGGCTCCAGTGGCTGCCGCAGATCTCTTCGTCGACCCCGCCGCCGCCGGCCGGCCTGCCGCCCAGGCAGCCGGTTACCGTGGCCTAGCGAGTGCCGGGATCGATTCCTCTCCCGGGCCTCGGCGGTCTGTATTACCGAGCCCTGACAGCGAGGAAGGAATATCGCGATGCCGAGTAAGTGGCCGGTGTTCCCTCAGGACCTTCACCAGGACTAATGGCACTTGCCGTGCTAACGCCTCGGGTGCAGCGTCAAGGTAGGGGATGGTGCAGATGAATGCCAACGGCAACCCGCCACTCGCCGCCGGTAGCGAACGGGGGAGGATGCGGGCCTCTGACACAGACCGCGACCGCGTGGTTGAACTCCTCAACGTGGCCTACAGCGAAGGCCGGCTGGCCAAGGACGAGTACGACGGCCGCCTGGACAGTGCCATGTCGGCACGCACCTACGCCGATCTGGACCAGGTCGTGGCCGACCTGCCTGCCGCGCGGGCACCCGTGGTGCCCGTGATGCCCGGGGCGCCCGTCTTGCCCGGAGCGCCCGTCTTGCCCGGAGTGGCCCGGACCAACGGGCTCGCGATCGCGAGCCTGGCCTGCGGGCTCGCGCAGTTGGTGTTCGGGCCGCTGACGGCCATCCCGGCCATCGTGTTCGGCCACCTGGCCCGGCACCAGATCAAGCGCACCGGAGAACAGGGGGCTGGCCTGGCGCTCGCGGGCCTGATCCTCGGCTGGATCACCGTCATCCTGGGCATCCTCATCCTCATCCTCGGCATGGCCATGTCCGCCGGGATGAACGGCCCGATGCACTGAGCAGCGGAGCTGGTCAGCCCCGGATGTACACCGGCGTGCCTGGCGTGGGCACCAGCGTGTGGAAGAACGCGGCGATATCCATGGGAATCCGCACGCACCCGTGCGAGACCGGCTGGGCTGGCACGTCCGTGTCGCCGTGGATCGCGAAGGCGGTGCCGATGAAGAACACCGGGTTGTACATTTCACCGAGCGGCACCGTAACCCAGCCGGGTATGAAGACGGTGGTGGTGAAGTTGCCGGTCGGCGTGACGGCATAGCCGCAGCCGCCTCCCGGCGAGCAGTAGTAATAGCCGCCGCCGGACGACACGTGGCTGATAAGGGAGACGTGGTTGTCGCGGTACAGGACCAGGACCTCGTCGGCCAGGTTGACCTCGATCCGCAGGCTCCCGCCGCCGGGGACGAGCACCGTCGGCAGGCGCGGGTCGATCAGTGCCCGCTGCATCGCCGAGCTCACCGTGTCCTCGACGGGCAGGCCCTGGACCTCCTGGAACGCCCACACGGCCTCGAGCGTGTCGGCGCCGAACTGCCCATCGATCGTCCCCGGGTAGTAGGCCAGCGCGGCCAGTCGCTGCTGTAGGTGTGTGACGGCTGGTCCGCTCATCCCCGGCCCGAGACCGATGGTCGGCGCCGATGAGGCAGATGCTGGCGGTGAGGCGGACGCTGGCGGTGAGGCGGACGCTGACGGTGAGGCAGTTGTGGACGGGGTCTGTGATACGGATGGTGCTGGCTGCGACGGCCCGCCGGGGGAGGGGGCACTGGCCGAGCCGCACGCGGTCACGGCCACCGCGAGGACGGGCAGCAGGATCAGCCGGAGGCGTCTCACCGTAACCTCGGCTCCGATTCGTCCGTCTCCTCGTGTGCTCGGGACGGCAGCGCGAGCAGGGCGATGAGGCACCCGGCCGCGGCCACGCACGCGCCGGTGGCCAGGCCCAGGTCCATTCCGCTGACGAAGGCGGACCGGGCCAGGTGGGCGAGTTCCGCGCCGAGCACGCCGCCGAGACGGTCGGCCACGGCGAGCGCTCCGCCCAGCGAGCCGAGGATGGTCTGCATGACGGCGTGCGGCACGTGGTACGACGCCAGGGCGCTGGTCATCTGGTCCTGGTACCGGGTGTTCAGCAGGCTGCCGATCACCGCGACTCCCAGCGCCCCGCCGACCTGCAGGAACGCGCCGTTGGTGGCCGATCCGACGCCGGTGTGCTCGCCGGGCAGGGAACCCATGACCGACTCGGTCGCCGACGGGATGACCAGGCCGGCGCCCACGCCGAGCAGGACCATGCCAGGCAGGATGCCGGCGTAAGTCGTGGCGACCGAAGCCGTGGACACCTGCCACAGGCCCCCGGCGATGACCAGCAATCCGGCCGCCACCGTCAGCTTGGTCCCGATGGCCCGGACGAGAAGGGTCGAGAACGGCGCGATGACGGCGATCGCTCCGGCCGCGGGCAGGACCCGGATCCCCGCCTGCAGCGCTGAGTAGCCGAGGCTGAACTGGAGGTACTGGGTCAGCACGAACAGCGCGCCGAACAGCCCGAACATGACCAGGCCCACCGAGCACACGGCCGCCGAGAACCTCCTACGGCGGAAGAACCGGATGTTCAGCATCGGATGCGAACTGGCCCGTTCCCAGGCGGTGAAGGCGGCCAGGACGGCCAGGCCGCCGAGGCCCGCGCCGATCACCACGGGCGACGACCAGCCGCGCACTGGCGCCTCGATCAGCGACCACAGGACCAGGCCGAGGCCGACGATGGACATCAGGGCGCCCGCCACGTCGGGAGGCAGCGCGGCCGGGTTCTTCGAGTCCGGGATCAGCGGCAGCGCGCACGCGATGCCCAGCGCGGCGATCGGGACGTTGATCAGGAACACCGATCCCCACCAGAACCTGGCCAGCAGCAGGCCGCCCACGATCGGGCCGAGCGCGATGCCCAGCCCGGTGGTCGCGGCCCACACGCCGATCGCGCGCTGCCGCTCCGCCGGGTCGCGGAACATGTTGGTGATGATGGACAGGGTCGCGGGCATCATCATGGCCCCGCCGATGCCCATGCTGGCGCGCGCGGCGATCAGCATGCCTACCGAACCTGAGAACGCCGCCCAGGTCGAGCCCGCGGCGAAGGCCGCCAGGCCCGCCAGGAACACGCGCTTGCGGCCGATCCGGTCCGCCAGGCTGCCCGCGACGAGCAGCAGGCCGGCGAAGACCATGACGTAGGCATCGACGATCCACTGGAGTTCGGTCGTGGTGGCGTGCAAGTCGCGTACCAGGGTGGGCAGCGCGACGTTCAGTACCGTGTTGTCGAGCGTGACGATCAGCAGCGAGACGCAGAGCACGGCCAGTGCGAGCCACCGCCGGGGTGACGGCTCGCCTGCTTCGGGCGCCGCCGCCGGGATGTCGTGAGTGTATGTGGTCATGAGATTCACGCCGCCGCGCGGTGGGGTTCGCCGCGGATGACCAGCACCGGGCAGTGCGCGTGATGCACGCAGTACTGCCCGACGGAGCCGAGCAGGGCATCGGCGAAGCTCCCGTGGCCGCGGCTGCCCACCACGAGCAGGTCTGCGTCGGACGCGGCGTCCAGCAGGACCTCGGCCGGGTGGCCGAAAACGACCCGCGTGGTGACCTGGCGGCGATCGGCTGGTGCGACCTCGTCGCTGATCACCGTGTCCAGGGTCTTCCGCGCGTCTTCCTCCAAGCCGTTCGCCTCGTCCACGTAGATGGGCGCCCAGGCGGAGGTCCGCAGGATCATCGGAACCTGCCAGGCGATGACGGCGTCTACCATGGCGCCGGTGAGCACGGCCTGCCTGACGGCCCAGCGCAGGGCCGCCCGCGACGACGGAGAACCGTCGACCCCGACCACGATTTTCGTGCTGCCCGCTGACATCAGGACCAGATCCTTCCGGTGTATTCCTATGGCCAGTTTCTGCCGCCAGATCTGCCTTACGTAGGGCCCTTGTCCTCTCTTCCAGAAGACTAAAGTCCGCTGCCGCAGAGATCCGTTCGCCCGGCCATTCCCCTCGATATCCAGGCATTTCTGAGTTCAGCAGAATCCCTCCGCAGCAGGCATTCCGAATAGATTGGAGAGGGCAGCTTCCCGTCGATGACGGACCGACCGGAAACGCAGCGCGCGGCCGGCTGGCCGCTTGGCGGTACGGCGGCTCGGCCGCCGGGGCGGCAAAAAGCCGGACGGGCGGATCTTGACGGGGCGAGGGCAACCGGTTTCGAATGAGGTGCAGAGTTACTTTCCAGTAACCGTCACCGTGGTAAGGGGGCCGGTATGGCTGAGCGTAAGAGCCCGACGGCGGTCCTGCGGGAAGGTCCCCGCGCGCTCAGCGATGACCAGGTGCGCGAGATCGAGGATTCCGCCCTCGCCGAAGTGCTCCAGGTCGACATCGACGACGTCATCGAGTACGTCCACAAGGACCTGAAGTCGCTACCGGACTTCACCACCCTGTACCGCAAGTACCTCAAGCAGCGGTGGGACGTCTACGACCTCGACTTCACCCAGGACAAGGTCGACTGGCAGGAGAAGATGACCGAGGAGGAACGGCAGTCGTTCATCGCCGTGGCCTCCGGCTTCCACCACGGCGAGCGGCAGGTGGAGATCGAGCTGCCGGTCTTCATGATCGGTGCCAGCGAGGAGGAGAAGCTCCACATCGCCGCGCAGATCGAGGACGAGGCCCGGCACACCGTCTTCTTCGACCGGTTCTACCGCGAGGTCGTCGGGCTGAAGGGCGACGACATCATGGCCGTGCTTGACGCGTCGTTCCCCTGGGTGTCCGAGACGTTCGTCGCGCCGTTCGGGCTGCTGGCCTACCAGGCCGACGAACTCCGGCTCCATCCGTACGACGAGCGGGCGCGGGTGCGTTACGGCACCAACTATTTCCTGTGGATCGAGGGCGTGCTGGCGCTGTCGGTGATGAAGGTGACCCTGTCCTACGCCCGCTGGCGCGGGTTCCTGCCCGCCTACTACACCGGCTTCACCGCGACCTGCCGGGACGAGTCGCGGCACGTGCAAGGCGGCATGCGCTACCTGCAGGACGCCGTGCGCAAGGACCCGACGATGATCAACGAGATCCACGACACGCTGCGCACGATCTTGTCGGTGTCCGGCGTGGTCAGCCGGCGGATCTACTACGAGCCGCTGGGCTGGACCGACGACGAGGTACGAGCGCTGTTCTTCCTGCAGCTGCGGCGCAAGCTCAACGACGTGGGCATCGGGCTCTCACCCGACCTGGAAGAGCTGCTGCAGAGGGTGCAGCCGGTGCTGGCGGGAGGATGAGCCCGGTGCCTGACTTCTTCAGCCCATCGTGGGCCGAGTCGGTCCGGGCCGCGCTGACGGCTGGACCCTCGGAGCAGGCGCGAGCGGCCAAGCTGCAGGAGTACTGGGACTTCTTCGAGCTGATCAAGAGCATGTACCCGGCGTCGTGGGCGCTGGGGTGCCGGGACCTGCCCGACCTTGGTAGCACCGCGTACCTGTTCGTGCAGTGGGACGGCGGCACGGTGACCGGCTGCCGGATTATCGGCCCGGATGAGCCGCTCGAGGCGACCTACGTGCTCGGCATGGACTACCGGGACTGGAAGGCGCTGCACGAGGGGTACGACGCGCAGCGCACGGTCATGTACCGCAAGATCGTGCTGGAGGACGGCGACCTGCTCGAGTTCTTCAAGGCGATCTACTTCTTCGTGGAGTCCCTGGCCGTCATCGGCTCCGTGCCGGCCGTCTACCCGCAGACGCTCCGCTCGGTCGCCCCGGCGCGCTGAAGCCTCCTCGTCTAGCGGGCGCCGAACCGGGACCTGAGTCATCGCCGGGGCCGGCCTTCGGCCCTATCGGGTCCCGGCGGCCCAGGTAATCCTGGCTTGGACCGGGGATCATGCGTCCCGGCCCGGGCGAGAGGTAACGCCCGGAATAGGAGAAAGGC
>Ga0335072_10001678_pt1 | contig 35534 bp, 36 predicted proteins | sample Lox_Sample_21_FD_206725 | JGI IMG/M metagenome (GOLD analysis project Ga0335072, IMG submission 206725) | Soil microbial communities from Loxahatchee National Wildlife Refuge, Florida, United States - Lox_Sample_2.1 | ecosystem: Environmental > Terrestrial > Soil > Wetlands | place: USA... | reverse complement strand
GGCGCACCGCACGCTCGAGGGCCATAAGCATACGGTTTACGCGGTGGCATTCTCGCCGGACGGTAAACTGGTGGCGTCCGCAGCCGGGGACGAGACGGTCAGGCTCTGGGACTCTGCCACGGGGGCGGCGCACCGCACGCTCGAGGGCCATAAGCATACGGTTTACGCGGTGGCATTCTCGCCGGACGGTAAACTGGTGGCGTCCGCATCCGGGGACGAGACGGTCAGGCTCTGGGACTCTGCCATGGGATACTATTCTACTAGCCCGCCTCCCCACCTACCCACCTTCTGATCAGCCTCTTATATATTCTGTAATGGAATCCTCCCTGCTTTGAAATCCGTGCACAGCTGAAGCGGGGCCATTATTCTTCGCAACCGCCGTTCCGCCCGGCGTCTTACAGGAATCAAGGACGATAGAAGGAGGCGGAAGTGCTGGGGGTGCAAGCAATGGAGACGAGAAAGAGGGTACTGGGGCAGGAGCATCCAGACACGCTGACCAGTACGAATATCCTTGTGTTCATGTGGAAAGCCGTAGGTCACAATAACAAAGCCTTAGAGTTAATTGAGAACTGTTTGCAGCCACGGAAACAAAGGTCAGACTTCGACCATTCTGGTATAATATCTTCCCTTAAAGCCCTGGATGAGTGGCAGAGGGAGAGTTAGCGTTAGGTTCCCAGCATGATTTGTGTTGCAGGAAAGCATAATGTCTCAAACTGTAATGCTGCGACTCCCGGGATGACTCGCGGCAGTTCAACTCCGACAGCAAATTACATGTACAGGTAACTTTGGCTACTGAGACTGAGGTGATGTAGACGCATGGTAAAGTATGGGCACGCTTCCAAGAGTTCTCATCACTGCATTCCGGCTACATAGGATAGCTATAGGCCTCGCTGTCACCTGCGTCCTTAGATCTAGCCGTCGCTTCTAGCTAATAATAGCTCGTACTTCTCCTATACAGCTTATTAGCCACGCGGCGCCTCTTCCAGGGACCCTGTTCGATCCTTCCGGGTGCAGTCGATGTCGGAGGCTGCACCTGGGCTTCAGGTGTACCTTGGGGTTCAGATGCCAGCGTAGGGGTGCTCTGGGGGCTTAGAGGCTCCGGTGTCCGTATAGCTAAGGCTATAGTTATCTCCCTGCACCTACCTGCTAGCGGAGGTGTATTAGGCACAATGACGTCCTCAATGTAGCTCTCTGAGGTACGTGGGCCGAGCTGCTTAATTAGGCGGTTTCTCTGTTCGGCCTGATCTGCTGCTAATTCAGCAGCCTCCGCCCCGGTATATGATCTGCCGGAGCCTTTGCCATGAATCTTTCTAAACTTCGTCTATTTTGGCTTTTATACCTTATCTGGTAGGCGTGATAGTAACAAATCGTCCTGCGTAAGCTGGCCTACGTAATTGATTTAGTGTTTTGTTCATCTTAACTGACTTTCGAATCGTGCTTTTACCACTTTAGTCAATTTATGCCCTGCAATGTCTGTAAGGTTAAACCTGTGGTTTCATTCGCTTGGCCCCGCCCTTTATAAGTGGAAATAACCAAATGCTTATACAATGTTCTCTACGAGGCCGCGCAGGTGCGGAGGACACAGGGTGCAACAAAAGCCGGACTAGGAGTAGGGCTAGACATCTCAGCGAGGTTGATTGAGACGTGAAGGTCACAGTGCTTGTCGATTGGGTATTCTTTGTGTGTTTGTGGCTAACAAAATCTAGTTAGGTGCCCTACCCGAAGCCCTACCCTACTCAATAGCCGAAGTTGCTTCCTGTACTGCCCTGAGTCATCCCCGTTTCTTCAGGGGGTATGCTTTAATGAGCAGACCCTGGAGTCTCGAGGTCGAATTCCATCTGACAGACGCTCGTGATGGTTCCACGAAGCTCAATTAGCGGAAAGAAGATTAAGGCTCGTGATTACCTCTCAACCTCATCGCGAGGATGGCAAGAAGGCGCAGCTTCGGGGCATGTATAGTCGAATAACAGCTGTTGCGCCTATCAGGCACTCTGTTACTGCAGACGTCGGCTGATTCTTCGAGTCCGGGTGAAGGGCATTGGTGGTTTGCCCAGCATTGTACTCGGAAAATAAAGTGGCCGCTGCATTCTCGTCTGTGTTTGGGGACCTCTAAGCTCTAAATAGGCTTCACTGACTCTGCATAGCGGCCAATGACGCAATGTCATTCCTGAAGCTCGGATTTCTAATTCTTTCAATCCGCAAAACACATGCCCCACGTCTTTGGTACACCGTCTTGCTCTTCTACCTGCGCGCCCAATGCTCGCACGAGCTTCAATCTTCCGCGCCGCCTTCAAAATATCCAAGCCAACCTCATCAACGATCATCCTGAATTCGCGCCCTTTCTCCACTACCCACCCTCGCCTTGCCATGGCTGCACCAACAGACACCCAAGCAGCCGCTGAAGCAAACGCGTCTGGCGTAACAGCCGAATCCATCTCCGCTACGCTCAAGTCCAAACTCGACGCCTCGCACGTCGAGATTGAAGACATGTCCGGTAAGCTCCACCTGCCCTAACGCGCCGCCTGGGACTGCACAAGGATATCGCAAGGATACACCCTCCTCTCTCCCCTTGGCATACTCCTGAACGCCCACTTACTCGCCCGCGCACAGGCGGCTGCGGTCAAGCCTTCAATGCAATAATCGTCTCCCCCCAGTTCGACAAGAAGACCCTCCTCGCGCGACACCGTCTCGTGAACTCGGCGCTGAAGGCAGAGATCGCGGCGATACACGCGTGGACGCCCAAGTGCTATACGCCGGAGCAGTGGGAGAAGGAGCAGGAGAAGCTGCGGTAGCATGCATGGCACACACTGGCATGGGGGAGGAGATTAGCTGGTAAAAGTGAAAATGAGAGTTCAAAAGACAATGCGTGGGAAGAATCTGTGCGTAGATGGCGTTGCGACAGGTAGTGTGCGGGCATCTTCTCGAGCATTTGTGAGCATGCGGGCGGACTCTCCTATGTGCATTGGATGTGTCATGGATACAGGGCAGAGCAGAGTTTCATGTTTCAAGCTTCAGACATTAATTTCAGTCATCTTGGCTCCTACGGCCATTCCTTGATTTGCAGAATCGCTCAAATCGCTCGCATGCGATCGATTTTTCATTACTGTATATACATCTGTATACGGCTATCGAGCCGAACACAGTCCGAGATCCCTGTCATAATCCATCAAATGAAACGAAGTGGCCAATAACCAAATGGTCTGCGAAGGATAGCGCTGCATGTTAAAGTCCCGAATATCATCCCGTCCCAAGCCCTTCCTTTTTGCCATTAACTTGCATCATATTAATTGCCGCCCTTAGATACGTTGGGTTAACCCCTTCCCGGAACTCCCGGGGTCTCGATGTGTCTCCAGAAGTATGTCGCGAATGATGAAAACGTTCGAAGCATGCCAGCTCGCGGAGTCATTGTATATGATTGATACATACTGCAGAAAACCGTTATGGGAATGTGTAAATGCATATATTTCGTGTCAGGCCAGTGGCTGGCCGTCTCCGCCCTTAGTATAGATGGTCGATGTGCGCAACAACGTCGCTTCTTAAAGCTTGGAAGTGGTAGAAGTGAGGAGGTCAGGTGGACAACTTAAAGCTCATTGTTGACGGCCTGACATCGTCCCTTGCATTGGTGGTGGGTGTATTCGTTGTCTCTTGTAGGAGCCATCCATTTCGTGTCCTCCAGCCATTTCGGATATTTGTCTCCTATGTGGCGGAGGTTGCTGCTGCGGGGGCATTCTAGAGCCGCTTGTAGGAGTTTGTGGACTGTGGAAGCTAGAGTTTGGTCCGCCTTGCTCGACGTAGGACGAATGACTTTGCATCGTGGCGTACTGATTGTGCATGTTGGATTGGATTGGTGAGACGCCGTTGAATTGGCCGGGCGATTGCCAGTTGCCTAATGACCCTGCGGGAGATTGACCAGGAGAGCTGCCATCTACAACAGATTGGCTAGTAGAGGACTGAGCTACCGAAGGTGTGATTGCGGAATTCGAAGCCTGTTCAATCCCAAGGGCGTTGGTCTTGAGATGCATTAAATGCTTCTCAAGCATGTCGAGCAGTGATTTGCGTGTGAATGGCTTGGGTAAGACGTCGTCCATTCCTTTTCTACGTCAGTCATAAAACTCTAGTTGAGGTGCCTGTTGGAAACTCACCATGTTGGAAATACATTTGTATATCATCGCTTCTGATATTTGAGGTCATGGCAACGATTGGAGTGCGGTCGAATTGCCGGATGATATGGCACGCAGAAACTCCGTCAAGGTTTGGCATGATGATGTCCATCAAGATCATATCATACTTAACGCCTTCTTGCATCTTGTTCACTGCCTCAAGACCATCAAGCTGATACATGTTAGTATTAGTAGAGCGATCTCGAGAGCTGAAAGACGTACCGCAGTATCAACCACACAACGGAAAGAATAGAGAAATTTGCTGCCAATTTGCCGACACGTTGGATCATCTTCCACCAGTAGTATGCGCGGAGGTCGAGCCCATCCCGGATCCGAGAATGTGCTCCTTTTCCGACCATCCACGTACTGCCTGCGGGGATCTGAAGGATCCAGTTCTTTCGAAGGCAGAGAATACGGGATGTTGTGCACGTGCTCGCCATACATAGGATCAATCCCATTGTTTGTACCCATTGGGTACACAACCTGATCCAATTCTCGATAACCCATCGTCGAGCTCGAACCAGCCGAGGTTGGAGCGGGAGCTTGCACCGCGCCGCTTCTCGCATTTGTATCAATTGGTGGTGTCGAAATGAAACCTGCTCGGTGAACATTTTCTTGCAATTGCTCGAGACTTGACATGTTGAACTGGAGGTCGGCATGCAGGTCGTTGAGCAGCTTGCTTGCGTGCTGCAACGGGGATGATGGTTCATCTTCTGGCGGTGGCATGTTCTGACTTGTCGGCGTGAGTGTCGAACCTGGCTGCATCTGTTCACCGCTATGTGGCGGGAAAGTAGCTCCTGTCTTGCTGTCCCGCCGTTGTTTTGCGTCGACAGAGTGGAGAAACGTCATCACGTCCTGTATGACATGCTCATGATTCAAAACCGTCTTTTGCACCCGTAGGACTTCTTGAACCATCATTTGGTGATTGATTGTCAACTCTGTGTATCTCCCAGATAACTGTTCTAATTGTTGGGCCTGTGCCACGAGTTGCTGATTCATGAGATCGATTTGTTGGATGGGCATTTGTTCATCAGTATTCTGGGAAGGTTTGCGAGGCGCAGGCGCTTTCCTTCGAATGTTGTCAAGGGAGTCTTTGCTATTTGCTCTGAATTCTGGGTGCCGGAATTCCCATGCGTTCGGGCCATATATCGAGGTTGCTCCCTCCTCATTATTCTGTCGCACTTTGTGGAAGTCGTATTTGTTTAACTGTCGCACGAAACTCGCAAAGTTGCTGTGCTTGAAGTGCTTGGGAAGGATTGATTTCGTGAACTTTTCATTCTCCAGCACAACAAAGCTGTCGCCGTCATCGCCCCATCGAACGACTGACGAGTATGAGGGATCTTCCAGCATCTTGTACAATTTTCGCACAAAATCACTGGAGTTGTTGGCCGAGTTGGCGCCCATGCCCTGGTTGTCCATGGCTGTCTGGTTTGATGGTATCGAAGCCGAATCAATGATAATATGGATGGCGAAGGAAGATGCGATGTCGCCGCTGGGCCGCCCAGACTGAGGCTGAGAAACAGAGCAGGACGAGGAAGGGAGATGAGATGCTGTTGCGTCTGTAGAATGACGGCTTTTGGCTGTGTCAATCATTCCATCCGGCGATGCTGGCGCATTGGCGATGATGGACTGGATAGCTAAATGGTCTGATTCTCTAGCCGATTTTCGCTGCGCGGGTTGCCCCCTATATCAATTGCAGTTGGTGGTTGGCGATGTCAAAGGATTGAAAAGGTGTAGTATAGCGCACTGGATGGTGCTGGGTAGAACGAAAATGTGACCGCGGGAGGGATGCCCCGGGGATCCACGCTAAGTGTGTTGCTGGCGCAAGCGGCAAGGAATGACGGGAGGGGCACTTTCTGCAGCCAAGTGAAAGTGCCCTGCAAGATCTGTGATTGATGCTAGTAAGAGGCGCAACACTGGGGATGTCGGAATCGATAGATTTTGAGGGGGGGTACGGGCGGGGGGATTTGCAAATCGGTGTCTCGGTGGCAAGAGTCGACCCAATGAACGAGGGTGATTGTGGTGGAAATAGTGGAGATACCGCCCAATTCGGCCAGGCACTTGAAGGTGGGCAAGAGATCGTCGCTTGTCGACCTCGAAACGAAATGGCGATGGGCGATCCTTCCCCTATATCTACTCTTCAACCTCGTCGGCATCTTCCTTTTGCACGTCTTAGAGCTGAACTCTCATGATAGACGCGAAAAAAGTAATCGTCAACAGCTGCCGTTGCTGCAGACACTTTGTCACAGTCTGTGGCTGAGTTACCGAGAAAGAGAGCGAGTGGCTAAAAGTGTGGCTCGAGCGGCACTAGATTGCCTTGCGACTCCAAATGGAGTTATTACGCCTGACCTCAAGCTCAAACCATCTCGTGTCTTTGTGGCTAGTGTCCTGTCCGTGTCGAGCTGATGTTGCTTCTTTTCAACCCTAGCAGATTCATTTTCTACCTTGCCAACACGCGCTTCCACGCGGCTCGCGCCTACTGGGAACAGTGAGGCCACGCAATCCAAGCGACCTTTCCAGCAAACAGCCCCTTCATGTGCCTTATTATGTGGCGCTGTACGCGCACGTAAACTTCTCAATGGTCGCTCGTTACTGCACAAACAAGCTGGAAGCCGAACTTGGCTGACCAAGGCTAACCTCAACTTCGTCTCCTCTTCAGACCGAACCACACCATTGCAGCCACTTGATCGGATACACGAGGGTCCCGGCAGAGCATGAGCACGGTTTGGCAATATTGAAACAACAGTCACGCCACTTGATCGGATACACAAGGCTCCCGGCAGAGCATGAGCACGGGTTTGGTAATGTTGAAAAAAACAATCACGCCACGGAGTCCTCCGCAACTCGGTCTTCAATATCCGAGATATAGCCTTTCCCGTGCTTCTCTTTTCAACGGGGGACGTTTTGCGGAAGAATCTCCGTGGGCGGCTCACTGCAGTTCGGTATGTGTTCCAGAAAGCCCCTAAAGATCGTATCTGCCGGCTACTGCCCCTGGTGGGGCTGACAGGTACCCGGACAAACTTTCGGTGGGAGGAAGGGTCAGGCTCAGGGTTGCATGTTCGATTGGAGGCTCGTGTGCAGACTCTTTTGGACCCCTGCCATGGCCGAAGATCTAGACCGCGAGTAGTCAGCCAAAAGTGAACTTTGCTTGAAGGAGTCAAGCTTACCCGCAATTTCAAATAACTCCGCTTTAGTAGATAGACCGAAGCTCCCTGTGAAAGAGTAATACCAATCCTGCATAGATGAGGTAATTCCGAGCACCTTTCATTGCAACCATTCGGGACTCATAGTTCGTTGTTTCGCGGGGTGCCCGGTTGCCCCGCTGTCCGACAGTTTTCTTCCACTCTCCTTTCCCACCATGCAAGCCACTCAACACCTCCTGCGCACCACAGTCAAACAGCTACCCAGATCACTGTCACGCTACCAGACTTCCCACTTTCACTCATCAGCCGCAGTCATGGTCAAAGCCGGTGACTCTATTCCCGACATTGAGTTGACCGAAGGCAACCCCGGCAATAAGGTCAACCTTTCCAAAGAGTTGGGCTCAGGCCTTATAATTGGTGTCCCAGCTGCCTTCAGTAAGTGTGCTGCAAACTCTTACCTATGGCATTTAGCTTCGTACAGCCTCAGCAGCAATGCTATTCTGATCAATTCATCTTGATCCTTCTATCCTCGGTGCCTAAGCTCTAATTGAGCTACTCGAACCTGCCTGTACCTTCCTAACAAACATTGCTAGGCCCAACATGCTCCGACTCTCATGTCCCCGGCTACATCACCCACCCCAAGCTTAAGGATGCTGGCAAGGTCTTCGTCGTCTCCGTCAATGATGCCTTCGTGTAAGCACACTCTCACCTCTCTCACCTACTCCCAAAAGTCCCTCTCAATACATACCTCCATCACTAACCCTTCTCCCTTTGCAGTATGAACGCCTGGGGCAAAAGCCTTGATCCCCAAAAGAGCACTGGCATCCGTTTCCTCGCCGACGCCGACGGTAGCTTCACCCGCGCCCTCGATGCCGAATTTGAAGCTGCACCCATACTAGGAAACAACCGAAGCAAGAGATACGCCCTGGTGGTAAAGGATGGAAAGATAACAGACGTCAACATTGAGCCCGACAATACTGGCATGAGTGGTAAGTCATCATCTCGGATACGTTCTGTCGTAATAGTCGAGACGCTGTACTGACGACTGCCTTGCAGTCTCTGGTGCCGACAACGTCCTTGGATGAACAAACAACCTCCCCGCATACGTTCACACAGAGTGGGGGCAACAGATCTACACTTAGACTGACTTTGGGAGTCCCTCCAAGCTGCAACACTCCATGAGCGCTACCAAAAGTACCATACAAGCATTATCTTACACGAGTAGAGCATTCCATAGGAGGGGATACACAATTGACAGAGCAAATGGTCTTTTTAATGCGCAGTCATGTCGCGAAATTCGACATGTCATATCGCTTTTCCAATGTTCCATGGGTCCATAAGCCGAAGCCTATCAAACAGGTTTCCTATTCCCATCCTACAGGCATTTTCTATCCCCTTCAAAGCAGTCCTCCCTTCCTCCTCTCAACTTCCGTAGGGATTTCTCCCTCGCTTCTGCCCTTTAAGAGGCAAACTATGCTGTAGAAACTAGGGTGCGTGCAGAACGAGAACGAGTACCCGGCCCTATGCAAGATCCTTACGTACGATCCAATAAGAAAACATACGTCTCCCGAAGAGCCAATTACGTCCTGCTGTAGAACGTTAGGGTGACAATAGGGTTTGATGGTATGAAATTCAAGCGGAAGTTTACCACTATAGTCTACGTATCTGTGGTAAAGGCGGCAGAAAACGGCATCCTTTTCCACCATACCCCAAACACGTGAGCTTCGCTGCTTTAAACTCGTTTAGGCTCTTGCGCCAAGCTTGGACTGTTTTGAGCATGCTGGTTCCTGACATTCTTCCCCCCTTCTCCTCTAACCCAAAAAGGCCCTCTTACAGGGGACCTATTGTGAAGGGGTCGGGTCGTGGAGGACAACAACAACAGCAACAACGAGCCCTGGGGGAGGAAGGGGGACTTTGCCTAGCGTCAACCCAAATGACCAAGAAAGAAGAAAAGGAAGAGAAAAGATGCTTGTCCTTGCCCGAGCTGGGCTGTCTAGCTACCTATGTAGGCTATGTACCATGTGTATCAGTCTGTCTAGACTAAGGGGGGTGGTATCCACCCCACCACAATAGGCACGAGCCTTGAGCGTTACTTGACGGCCAGGGATAACGTAGACCGTGTAATAAAGGACGACTCGTTCCAAACCTACAGTTCCTCGAATTTACAATACGTAGATAATTACCAGAAGTACAAGACGATTCATACTGATCCAGTCTATTCAGATCATGAAGGTTCCCACTCGAGCTTCCGCATGATCGCGAAGCTCTCAAACGGCACTCCCCTCCACCTGCGGTCCGCGCCCAATCCAATGTAAAATTCTGGGGCAAAGCTGACCTGGCCCCACCCACGGACGAGTCTTCGCCAGTAGCACGCCTCCGCCGCAGGCGTCAGGTAGCGATCCCGGAACGTGCGCGCACTGTTTTGCGCGATTCGCTCGGCCTCTTCTGGATGCGCGAGGAGGTGTTCCATCTTCTCCGGCAGGTCGGTAAAGTCGCGTTCGACCTGCACGAAATTCTGGTTTTCGCCTTCGGGTATCAGCAGATGTTGGTAGTGCTGGATCCACTCCATTTTATGCGCGACGATCACGGATACGCAGTTCTGGACGTACTTGAGACGGCCGGACCAGGCGCGTCCTGCCCGCAGTTAGTTTAGCAGTGGATGCAGACCCCCGAGGAAAGATTAGGGGGGAGTCACGAACCTTCTGTATGCTGAATGAACATATACTCGCAATGGTCTTCAATGTTTAAGCGGTGGCGTTTTGAATCATCTCCCTCACTCCATATAAGGACCTGCACATCCGCCCACGTCTGATTCGATGTTTTATCGATGAGGTGCTGCCGTAACGCTGGCGCCACGCTCGGCGTGACTGCCCCCCTCCAGACCAGCTTCTGAATCTTGTGCGCAAGAGACGGGATCTCGTCTTCGACGTCTCTCATCCGCCGCCGTACCTCGGAGTATGTGCCAATGCCGGGCTCGGGCCACGCGTAGAAGCCAAAGTCCGGAATGAGCCATGTGTTCTGGTCCGCGTGTTTGCGGTCGTACGCCCAGATTGGGAGGTTTTCATCGATGCTCCAGTCCTCGATGCTGAAGATGAATTCGATGTTCGGCAGCATCTCGCTGTCTGTCGAAGCCATGAGAGCGCGGTTCAGGGAGTGGAGGGTCGAGTATATTCTCGATCGCCTGAGCGTAGGTTCGACAGCGTCCAGGACGTAGATCTATCGCACGAGGAGCGGGTCAGCGATTTCCTGCGTTGCCGCCAAATGCCGGCTCAAGCTTGAGCTCACCTGTTGCTCCCAGACTAGCACTCTCACTGTGCCCGCCGGCCATTGATCGCGCGTCAGCTCCTTCTGTGTGATGTGGTTCGACTGCCGACGCCGGACGGCATTGTCGACTTCTGTAAACAGGCCGGGAAAGGCGCTGTCGCACTGCTCGGACGTCAGGCCATAGTTATGGGCGTCGCGTTGCGCTTCGAAGGTCCAGGATTCGTAGGAGCTGGATACGGAGCTGGAGCTAGGGTTGGGTTTGAGGGCTGAGACGATGGAGTTGGGCAAGAACTGTTGATCGGATTGAGAAAGGCTGAGCACGAGGAGAGCTGCGACACAGACGGCCCCGGTAAGGCAAAGAAGTTGGTATGAACCCTTCGTCGCCAGCATAGGCAGCGGCCACATAGTGGGTGAGACGCGAAATCAGGCCAGAACCAGTAAAAGTTCAGCAGTGGAGATGGGGGTGGGACATGCCAGCGCCCAAAGCTCATCGGAACCCCCGGCCTACCAGAAGACTGATACTGTGGACTAGGTATCCATGCACTTAAAGCACGTGGGACTGATATATTTTGGGTCATGTTTCTCCCAATTGAAAGACCGGCCTTTTGGCTTCCCTTCATCCCTTCCACACTAGCATCATGCGAGGCGCCTGTATCGCAACCTCATTGAACGTTAGAGCTATGTGCTCTTCGCAGTCTAGCCATCCGTTGGCTAGAGTATGCCCTCCCGGCCCCCCCCCCCCCTCCCCCCAAACAATTCACCGTCCGCTTTAAAACCCTTGCTGGTTTCGAAACTCTTCAAGGACAAAAAATACAAGCTTTCAAAAAGGCATTGAACAAAGACTACAAAGTACGGGAAAGGTATCAAATTATGTATCAAAAAGACATACAATCTCAAAATTTCTTTACGTGTTACCTCCAATTTCAGAAATGGGTCAGGCTCAAGCGATTTTGGCGTCTAGATTCTTGGCCAGATTTTACTGCACTCAGCCTCGTCTGCACACCTAAAAGGAACGATCGTGGGGCAAACATAGCCTCTATCCAAAGCTTTCCATATCCCGCCTTCGCACGCATCCTAAAGTGATCAATACATACATAATAATGCAATTTCCCAGCCTCCATCGTTTTGCAGCGCTATCTATTTTGCCGGCGACGACTGCCTTGATGATAACCTTTCTGTATCTCATGAGCACCGGCAACGGCTATTTCGGTCAACAAGCGATATCGAACTACCACGACGACTTAATCAGCGAGCAAGACCCCCAAGACCTTGACCGTGTGCCCTGTATGAGTCCTAGAGGGAAGCTTCTCTCGGAGAGCGCTGATGATCAGCTCCATCCACGAGTCTGGGATTCTCGTAAGTTGTGGATTGTTTGGGCCCCCGCCCCAGGGAAACTTTTACTAAGTCCCAGGTCAGCGTACCCACAGCCGCTAGGGGGCTCCTATGAGGCTCTGCTCCTCAACAAAAGTTGGTTGACGGCTGACGGCCGCTATGGACCTTACGGATATGGAGATGAAGATGCTGCAGGCTATTCAAGAAGCCGAGTTGAATGGGATTCTGTCAATTGGGCATCACTACAAGATAATTGTCTTGCCCGGAATGAGTTCCGTTTTCGAAACCCAAGTAATATAACCACCCATCCGAAACTATCGATGCCTGGCTTGATGCGTCGACTTCGCTTGGCAAGGGCGGTTAGCCCGGTCAGAGACTCGCGCCATACAACAGGAAGAACGGCGATTGTCATTCGATCATGGGACAGCTATGACTACAGGAAGGAGGACATGATCAACTTGCGATCGTTGATCGTTGAAACGTCCTTGTCATCGGGGGCGGAATATGCCGTCTTCCTGCTCGTTCACATCAAAGACAAATCGAAAGGCATTTTCAGTAGTGATGCAAATTACCAAGCCGCCCTCAACGACACAGTACCTCCTGAATTGCGTGGCATAGCCGTCCTCTTTGATGAATCACTATTGGAAAGCTGGTATTCTAAAGTCGGATATCACTTGTGAGCTCGCATGTCAGATCCCCAACAATGGCCAGCTAACCAGGCCAGGCCTTACTTTCAAATGTTCCAGCCCCTGCAACTTTTTGCACAAGTGTATAGCGGTTTTGACCATTACTGGCAAATGGAGATGGATGTCAGGTTTACAGGCGACACATTGCATTATTTGGAAGCAGTCTCAGCTTTCGCTAAAGCTGAACCTCGAAAACAGTCTGTGGAACGTGGCTCATTCCGCTACATACCCGAAGTCCATGGGACATATCAAGACCTCCTTTCTGCAATCAATTCGAGTGTCCAAGGCAGAGGAATCTGGGGCCCCGTGCACATCCCGGAAATCAAAAGTCCAATCGGGCCCGCCCCGCCCTTCTCTGACCCCATTCAGGACGGCTTTCAGTGGGGAGTGGGGTCAGATGCTGATTTCATCGCTACTGTACCCTGCAAGAGCCTGCCTCTCACAACAACCTGGCCTTTTACAGACTGGATCTGGGGATTCGCCGATGGCGCTACAACTCCACGCCTCTTCTGTCCTCAGGCTGTCTCTCGCATGTCTTGGAACCTCCTCAACGCCGTACATGCTGCGCAAGTAGAACAAGGCCTTGCAATACCCTCGGAATCGACGATGCCATCGTTTGCGCTCTGGCATGGCTTGAAACTCAGCTACCCTCCCCAGCCTTGGTTTTTGGATCCGCGAGAAGATGCGCAAGCCATGGATGATGTCATCAACGGTGGCCCACCACGGCCGGAGTGCAGTGGTTTTGCTTTCGGAACCAGCTCACAGGATGATGCGGCGCTAGATCACCTCAATTGGAACACACAGCAGAGCTGGTGGTGGCGGTCTGACCTCCCCAAGCAGGTTATGGATAATTGGTTGCGGCCGGACCTAGCTACGTCCGACATCCCTAAACTGCCATACTTACTGCAGTGGCACGACGGCCAAGTCTATGCTCCAAACCTGGCGTTGCACCCTTTCAAGACGAACGAGAATTGATCATGCTGGCGCAGCTCAAAACCGACTACGTAGGGGCATCCAAATTCTCTGCCCTCCTTTCGGCCGGACTGCATCGAGTACTTGACTTCACGTCACGCGGTTTGCCAAAACATCGTCCAGACTTTCCCGCATTTCGTATTGCAAAACAGAGTCTATGTGCTGCCCACAGCAACGTTGAACAAAGGGATTGCATCTGCCGTCGAAAATTCCACGGCTGTCCTGCAGCGATTCGGCACCCTTGTATGGTATGATAACCTCACAGTGTCTCTGCTATTATGACCATTGGCGTTAGCAGAAAATGGCAGCCATGCGGCAGCCATGCTGGGGCAACATACTTTCTCTACGGGTCAAAGGACATGTCCTTTATGGAGTGAAATGTGTTACATCTGTACAGTACGTAAAAGCAGTTCTAGTTCTGTAACATAGAGAAATTGAACATTGACGCGAAAAATTCCTCTGGCTATACAAAACGATAACCATTCTATTTACTGTACAGAAAGTTCTTGGTTTTCTCGGTACCTGTGAATTACGCCATGCGGTTTAGCGGCCCCGTGACCACCCTCACCGCCCGCCGCGTCCGGTATGGCGTCTGAGCTGGCTTCATCTGCCAGTCCGACTCTCGGCCAGCTATAAAGACGTGTTCGTCCCCCGCCGCTTTTCCAACAGCTCTCTCCCTCCAAATTTCCCCCCTCCCTCTCCTCGCGGCCCCCATCGTGCCTAAGGCCTCGGCGAGCTCCACCTTCCCCTGCATGCCCCCTCCCTGCACCGAAAGATACGACGCGGCCTGTGAGAAAAATGCCTCAGCGCGACCGCCCGCTTTGATTCGCTCGACACCCCCGCAGCACTCTCTTGTCGGCCGTCCAACTGTGGGTCCGACCTAGACGATGGCGCTGAGGAAAGGGCCTGAATCTCCAGGTCACCGGCGACGTGATCACGCGACGGCCTAAGACGCCGTACTCGCGCTACCCTCAAAGCCTCCTGAACGAATCAACCACACCTCCCTACTTCCCCACCGTGGTTGACCACGCCGCGTCAGCACGTTGACTGGCCGCCTCACCACTGCCTCATCCTTTGCCTGTCTCCACCACGGGTGCTGTTGGTCGGGAGGGTTCTGAACATGGCGCCTATTGCGCTGCGACAAGGCCAATGGAGAAAATGCCGCATACTCATTTCGAGCCCGCTAGAGCAGGCTCAAAATAGCCACTGACGTGGTCGTCATCGAGTCATCCGTGCCACGTCGGCCGCAGGTTCTTTAGGAGCCAAAGCAAAGCAACGGCCGTTCGTTCTGGTTGGCCGTGGTGGATACCAACAGAGGCCGGCGTGGGACCTTGTCCAGCTGAGACTGCGACTGGGCCAATGGATAAAATGCCTCACTGTCAGATCTGACATTGTACCGCGGAGCGCCCGGTTGGATCCTGCTGCCTGCTGTGTCAGGCACGCGCCGAGCAATTTCAACCTCTCGTAACCTTCGGAAGTGGACGTGCCGAGCTCCAGTGTGTGTAGCGTCTCTCCGCCGACAGCCAATCTAGAACGTTAGTTCACCCTTCCGGAGAGTAGTGTGGGTCGAGAACGCCTCGTCAGGCTGTCGCAGAACACGGCAGACGGGATCTCAATGTCACATCGCCCTCCTCTGGGGCTGTAGCCTACCCACTTACTGTTATCCGAGAGACCACGTGGACTACAGTGCTGCAAGGCTGCCTGAATGTCTTAGGTGCTTAGCAGTGGTGCGATCGACATGCCACTTCGCTTACTACGCTCTTGGCGTCATCGATCACATCCCCTAGCTCGTTTCTATCTGGTTGGTCGACAGCGCGAGGAGAATGGGCGAGCCTCATACGCCGCTGGCCAATAATCATTGCAGGAGCGGAGGCCATCGACAATGCCGCCCCTCCGCGGTAATGCAGAGAGCAGGGGCCCGACAATCTCCCCAGAGCTCTAAGATCGCCAGATTGATCCTGGTGCGAGTGTCAAGCTCTCTTGATTGAGCTCAGAGCCCAGGCAAGCCTCTGCTGTATCGATTCGCAGAAGGACGAGCTATTCTGTACTGATCGGGCTACATGGGAGATGAAGCTTCACTCTACAGCGGCAGACGGCGTTCCACCTCCACAGGTCAAGCTCGGCGTTGTGGAGCTCTACTAGGCAGTCACGGAAGAGGTTGTCTCCAGGGAAGGCCTCCAAACGGTGAAGACGCCACAGACGATTACAGGAGAACGACAGGCTGTAAGACTCGCCGAGCAAGTAGCGCGAAGCAAGAACGCAAGAACGCAGGGATGGTCTTTGGGGCGAAGCTAGATGGACTGGCGACTCGTAACACGGCAGGGAGTGGACGTGACGTACGGGAAACCTGGCACTATGAGCCGCTGAGGGCCCACGGTCGAGGCCGCTGTCAGACTTTCATGACCTCCGAGAAGACCACCGTCTTGTGCCTATAAAACGCCAGGCGATCCCCTCCTTAGCTGAAGCTCCTTCTTCTTCTTCTTCTTCTTCTCGCCCAGCTTCTGTGTCACACTCCGCTTCTCTTGCGCAATCTAGCCATTCCTTTCTATTGACAGGCGACCTAAATTTCGATGGCTTCCGCGTGCTACTCACCGATCGCCGATGGCTATCCCTACGGATCCATCTTCGAATTAGGCATGGAGTCCTCGAAACCTTCAGCCTCTTCAAATGCCCAGCCGCTTGGCTTTGCCGCTTGGTTGAAACTGTCTGAGGTGGAGGCGCCGGCGTCGACGTCGACGGATGATCGTCGATTTCGGCTAGCCCCTCCTATAGGCCAGTCAAGTCGCACGGCCAACCTTTCCGATGACGAGGGCTTCCCCTTCCTCAGAGAATTTCTGCCGCATCCAAAGCTGGTGATTGATCTCACTCTCGACAGCGATGGAGATGACGATGATGCTATCGAGGTAAGCTAGATCCTGAATATACGAACAACTCGATGTTATATGGGGCTAACTCGAGTCTTGTTAATAGACTGCTTCCACACTGTCGCCCAACTCCCCCCGCTTTTCACCCTCCTTGCGGAAATCTCCCTCGCATACCGCCGACGACCTCACAACATCTACAACAGTAGCTACACCTGGTAGGAAGTCATACCCTTGGAAGAATGTCCCTCGGTGGTCAAAATTATACGACAAGCTTCAACAGCACTCCGCCACGCCTCTTCACAACCAACCGACCGCTGAGGCGCTTCACGTTAAGTCCATTTCGACTGAGTTTGGGCGTCCGCCGAAGGACTCCAGAGGTCCCGTAGCCGAACAGCCCGAAAATTCACCGGAAATTCCGGAGACACCAGCAGTCGCCCTTGAGGGTGTGCGGCGTGGGGACGACGAGCAGACCCTCGCCCTAACAACCGTTTCGGCCTCGAGCTTATCTGACGTTGGTGAAGACGGACCGACGATTGTCGACATTTCGAAACTTACAACGGTGAAGGTCCTCGATAAACGGTCGGGCTCGTCTGGAGTTGAGTACAAGTGCGAGCTCGAGCCGCTGTGGTTGGCTGCAGACTTGGCGGAAAGGGCGCAGATGGGACGCGTTCACATCCGGAGTTACGAGAACGGACTTGTACGAGACAGACGGCTTAAGACATTGAGGGTGAGGAAACGAAAGTTCTTGGAAATGTAAGTGTGTTACGCGGGCAACTTTTCAATCTCTGTTCCGCCCCTCTGCATCCAAGGGGAAGGAGCGCCTGGTCCTTACTGAAAGTGCCTGTTGCTATGTTCTCCGTCGAACTACCTATGTCTAAGCCCCTTAGCTTAGGATAAGTGCTTTTCCTCATTGTGTCTTTTTGGCAGTCATCCGGTTTTCATGTAATCACATGCTTTTGCGCGGTCATCACGCCGTAGAACTAGCCGAGGGTAGGGTCTCAGGTATTTCTCCAAGTAATCGAAATGGGGGAGATGTACTCGCGAGAGGTAGCAGTGACTCTTGGAGAAAGCATGGTGTACCACTATCACCTACGAGTTGTATCATTTACCATTGCTTCTAGAGACAGAGACCTAGCAAGTAGAATCCGTAGTCCATCACCGTCTCGAAACTCTAAGGCCAATCGACGCAGTATCCCCATCCTCTCGCCCTTGCTTATACTTAGCTGTACCTGCGCGTTTCCGCTTCAGGCCTGTCTCAGCCTGTTCAAGGCCTGGAGGTGCTGTAGATGCCAGGAGTTGCCAGGCAAGATCGTGCTCAGGAGAGGAAACACGTGTTGAAGACCAAAACACGTGACCAAAACCGGAACTTGTCCTGGGAGCAATTCGACCCTTCCTGGGAGCTTAGATGCTCCTGGGACCCTTTAAGGTGTTCCCAGGATCGACCTAGCCCCTCCTGGGACCATTGAGACCCTTCCTGGGAGCTTCAGCGCTCCCAGGACAGGTCAAACTTGTCCTGGGAAGGAGGCAACGCCGGCACTACCCGTCCCTGTCCCACGGAATTGACTCGGGGAGCACCCCAGTGGCAATACCCCCAAGCCCAACACCCCCTTGGCCCATTGGCCTAATTACCCGCGGTGGCTTACCTGTAGTAGGCGCGCGCACAAAATGTAGCCGTAGAAGATTGAATTCTCACTCAACCTCGCTGGCGCCAGCGCCGAGGTCGGAGCACGCCTGCCCATGCCTATCATCTAGGTGCACTCCTGGCACCTAGGTGTACGTCTCCCTCTAGGTATCCGCCTCCCACCTAGGTATACGCCTGCCCACGCCTATCATCTAGGTGCACTCCTGGCATCTAGGTGTACGTCTGCCACCTAGGTGTCCGCCTCCCACCTAGGTATACGCCTGCCCATGCCTATCATCTAGGTTCACGCCTGGCATCTAGGTGTACGCCTGCCACCTAGGTGTCCGCCTCCCACCTATTTACGAGTCTTCCTTGCGCGCAGAACACGGGTGGCGAGAATCCTTGTATCGACACCCAGGGTGGTTTAAAAGCTTCTGATTGTGGGCGACTCGGCCGTCAGGCTGCTGGTCACCCCTGGAGCGCGCTCCGCGTGGTGAAAAGCTGCCGAAAAGACTGCCCAACGGCCTCGGTGCTGCCGAAGCCAAAGCAGCAGCTTTTCATCCAAAGTGGTACCAGAGCTTCTTATCTAAACTATCTACAAGAGAGGTAGGCGAGGCGGGGAAAAGAAGCGCAGGCAATCAGATTAGCTATCAGGTGACAGACAGACAGGTCGAAACAAGGCCGATGAGCGCTGGTACCCAAGCATACCGTGCAGCGTCTTAAGTAGTGGCCTTCAGGACACTACGACAATGACTGAAACCCATATGCAACAACGCCGAAAAACCTAGCTGGAGCTGGGACAGATGTGCGACGGTGTTCGGACGCGCTACGTCCTCGCAAAAACCTTCAGGTATACCTGCCCATGCCTATCATCCAGGTTCACGCCTGGCATCTAGGGTGCGCGCCTGCCACCTAGGTGTACGCCTGGCGTCTAGGTATACGCCTGCCACGCCTGGTATCTAGGTGTACGCCTGTCACCTAGGTGTCGGCCTTCCACCTATGTATACGCCTGCCCATGCCCATCATCTAGGTTCACGCCTCCCTCTAGGTGTCAGCCTCCCACCTAGGTATACGCCTAGCATCTAGGTATACACCTGCCTACGTCTATCATCTAGGTGCACGCCTGGCATCTAGGTGTACGTCTGCCACCTAGGTGTCCGCCTCCCACCTAGGTATACGCCTGCCCATGCCCATCATCCAGGTTCACGCCTGGCGCCTAGGTTTATGCCTGGCACTTTAGGTATACGCCTCTTCCTAGGTGTCCGCCTCCCACCTAGGTATACGCCTGCCCACGCCTATCATCTAGGTGTGCGCTTACCATCTAAATGGCAGCAGGTAGTGATGGGAGGCAGCAGGTGTTGGTGAGGGGTAGCAAGTAGTGGTGGGAGGCAGCAAGTAGTGGTGAGAGGCAGCAGTTTAGGAGAATCGCCAGTTTTTCCTTTGTCAATTTCCTTCAGCTCCAAGCGCACCATCATCTCGCTCAAGAAATGGGTCTCCGCGCGCCACCTGTCGCGCCTTTCGACATCGAGGAGTTCGTGGTTCGGAAGATAGATAGATCCCAGTGGACAAGACGCCTGGACGCCACTTGTCAGTGTTGTAGTTTCTAGAGCCGATCACCAGCCCCAAAATCGACCAACCTGCCCCAAGGACTATACACTCATTTATCAACTTCGTTCGGGCTTGTGAGTCAATGGCATCACTGCAGGGTGTGAACTGTTTATGTTCTAAACCGGTATTCTCATTTTGAGCTATCATTGCGCGTAAAGGGATCCTGCTTGAGGCTATTGTGGCATGGTAGTTTAACGAGACATGTACATGGAGTGTGCCACAGGCACACAGACAGAGACACAACTCCTCTTTCACAACTGAACTCGCCCTGAATGTGATCTCATGTTCCTATTTGGCGTGAGAGCCAAATCCTTTCCATTTGACATTAACCACAAGGTTGAGATAATGAAAGTTAGATCTACCTTATGATCATCTTCAGCGGCGTCGTCCAGAAGTCCCTTAATTATTCCACACCACAGTCGAAGTTTGCATCTTGGGTGCGGAAGAGAGAAACCAACATGGCGTCTTCAAAATAACGTGGACTTACAAGCTTGTCAGCAGACGCAATGCCTACTGTATGTGCAGATGTTGCAGACTGTCTTTCGATGTCTGACGGGGAACTTTCAACAGCGATTACCGTGGTCTTTATGCCCGATAGAAGTCTAGCGTCATGATCGGATGACTCTAGTAGCCTGTGATCTATTGATGTGTCCCGGCTAGGGGAGTGGCAGAGAAGATCCGACGGCGATGGTTGGCTTTGAACGTCATCCGCAGGGTCAGGAGGAGTGGAGTTTTCAGACTCTTCGCTGCTGTGAGAATTTCCCTCATAGGGTGTCAACAACTCACCAAAATATCGAAGACTGTCTATGTTAGTATCCTCATGTCTCGGTAACTCGAGCTCAATTCTCAGCTTTTTGGAGGGAAGCTGGCCTGTTAGGAGGGTTTTAACGAGTGCTGTGGAATTCGGTAGCAAACCGCCGGAATCTGTGAAGAAGAAATCGAGGGCTTTCAAAAAGTAGGATAACGTTGATTCCTTCATCAGGCGCATGCTAGAACAACTTCTTGTCAGTTTAGGTAGCGCGAGCCTGGTCTGACTTACTTCTGGTCGGAGAGATCTGTCGGTAACAGCAGCAGGATTCCCCAGTCGAAACGTTTGACCAACGCAGACCATGGCCTTCCATTGGCTCTCCAATTCTTGACTTTTTGGCTGGCAACCTTTCTTTTTTGAACCCTTTCTTCTCCCACAGCTTCAGCCCCCTCAGATTCGATGTCCTTGTCACTAAGGACCAAGCTGGGAAACATGAGGTCGACGATACGATTATGCACCAAGGTCGCAAGTCTATTGCCGTGTTTCTTTGCACCTCTCTTTCTCTTCCGAGTTGCTGTTAAATATTGCATCGAGAGCTCTTCATTCTGATTTGGGTACAGGAATCCGTGAGGATCTGCTTGGGCATTCGTGTAGTCATTGTAGAACTGCGCAAGGGCGACGCGTCGGCGTAATCGGTACAGTTGTTCTCCAACGCTACTCATTTCTAATTCCTGTCTGAGAGCTTGAAAATTAGAAAAACCTTTAGGGACCTGTAGCAAGACACTCCGTAGATGGGGGTTTGTTGTCTTTTGCGTCTCGGAGTTGAAATCTTGTCGCTCCCGCATAACCCCGACTCGTAGAGTTCTGATCATATCGTATATGGCCTCTCTCATCACCTTCTCTCGTCCAGCGCGACCTGCCTTGTCCCAGAGGCTACCAAGAATTTCGGGACCCTTCGTGAGAAAGCCCTTTCCTGTAGTCGCTGAAGCAGTATCACTCTCATCGTTTCGGGGAGTGTTGTTACCATGTGAAGATGAAGTGGCCAAGCTCGAAGGCACAATATGATTTGACTTGGATCTTGTCTGAACTCCATGTCGAGGCAGTGATGCGGTTTTGTCTTGTCGGCGCATTGTCTCATTTGTGCTGACACCAGCTAGACGTCCATTAGAACAGCTCTGGGCTACCACATTTTGGGAGGCCATTGATTGCCCATCCTCTTCATCACATAGAGCTTCCAGAGAATTCTCCGGAGATCCGAAAGAGGTGTTGCGCTCTTGTATTCTCTTTTGGCCTTGATTACCGACAACTGCCTGCTCTTGTACGTCGCTCTCAGAAAAAGGAGGTGTAGAAGGGGTAGATCGGCCATGCGGTTCACCTTCGTTCAATGGTGTGAAGGGCGGATAGGTCGGCTCATCGTCATGATCTATCCTCTGGGCTTCAGGAAGCGAAGGAGGAGAAAGATGGTTAAAATGGCGCAGAACGAAGAGCTCGGAAGCTCTAATTTGACCGATGAGGTTTTCATTCTGGCTTCTGAGTTGCTGTGGCCTAAGTGACCGCTGGAGGAGTACTTGTGACACTGCAGCGGCGACCTCAACGCTAAGGTGTGCGTAAATCTACCGAGTTTAGCATCGCTCAGACACAGTTGATGGAGAGAACTGCTCACGGAATCAATAGGATCATCAGTCGACATAGGTGGCATTTGTAGGCTGTAGAGTTGGGCAGTTGTGGCTTCGCAGATCTTGCGAGGCAACTCAGAGTTAGCGTAATTCCGTGACGGCGGAACTCGAATTTTCTAGAAATAGCCGGGGACACTTGTCATTAACCCTACCTACGGTTTTGTCCTATCTAGCAGTGTCTTGGCTGTGGGGACATTTGGCGCAGCAGCAGCACCCCCCTCTCCCCTCCCCCCAACCCTCCCCCCAATCAAGAACAACATATATGCTACTTCAACTACCAAAACGTCCAAAAAAGAGATCTTCAGGCTAAGCTGGACCACCTTCGCTTAGGCTCTTCCCATACATTGGGAAAATACATGTAAGACGCTTTTCACGAAGCTCTTCCGAGGCGCTGCAGGCGCTGCATTTGCTCGCAGCAGAAGCGAGAGTGCCAGACCCTGGAGCATCTCGCGGATACCGCGTCCCTTTCGTGCAGAGACTTCCCAGTAGGAGCCGCCCAAGTCCTTAGCCAATTCCATTGCTTCCTTCTGCGGAACTTTTCGGTACTGCTCTCGGTCGGTTTTGGTACCAACGAGCATAATAACGGCATTCCGTGAATGTTCAGTAGGGCCGAAAAGATGACGTATGACCTCGAACGAACTTCTTGATGTAATATCGTAAACCAGAACGAATGCATCCTTCTTCTTCTCATCCCCCCAGTTGGAATACCACATGTGCTTTGGGGTTGCATATTGATCTTGACCTGCAATTTCAATCATGTCCAACCTGCAGGTCTGGTTGCTGACTCGGATGGATTTGCTCTGCTCATCATAACTCGTAGGAGTATAATCGCAGGCATGGCTTCCGTGCACAGCCTATTAGGCATCAACGGATGTTCGGGAATAGGGATGTTCTGCTTACCCTGTTGATGATTTGGCTTTTGCCCACACCAGGCCCTCCAAGGAAAAAAATGTTAAACGCGTGGTCTGGCACAACGTGCCTACCATCTAGAATATCTGACCCCTTCTCGTTGCCACCTTCGATCATAAGATCAGTTTGGAATTGAACCTTCTCAGCTTTGCGGCTACTAGAAGTTTCGTCATGTGTACTGAAGGTTTCGTCATGGGTACTGGAAGTTCCGTCATGGGTACTGGAAGTTCCATCGTAGGTACTTCCGTTGGGCGTAGAAGAGTTCATGCAAGAGTCATGGGTACTGGAGGTTTCGTCATGGGTGCTGGAAGCTGCGTCATGGGTACTTCCGTTGAGCGTAGAAGAAGCCATGCAAGAACATGAAACACCTGCCATTTTGTCAGTCCTATGCTCGTGTGGTAATTTCTAGGGGCGGTCTTACCCTGTTCAGCCGCAGCGAGAGCAACCAGCGAGATCTCGTAAGCTGCGGTATGATTTATTGGACTGGTGAATTTGGCCGTCCAGTAACGATCAAAGCAACCTTCTAGACACCCTAACAGGGTCGGATTCTTGTCCAGCGCATCTGTAAGGACTTGTGATAGGTATATATGCTCCATTTGTTGAGGCATTTGAAACAAAAGTTGGAAGCTTTCGTCCGTCAACACCCGTATGGCCGAGAAAGCCGTCTTCTCAAGAATCAACTCTCTCTTGTTAGGTCCTTGCCCTTCGACGAAGGTACCCAGTTCTAGAAGAGGATCGATAGAGGGTAGATGAGTTCCAGAGGCGGAGGACATATTCCGGTATGACGGAACACCGAGTGAGACAGCGACTGTTAGCACACAGATAGCTACCTCCTTCGTACTCCAAAAGGTACTCATCAATGAGCGGTACCAATTTCGGCCATCGTCGGATGTTGCCCATTCATCCAATGCGTCCTTTGTTGCCTGAGGGTGGATGCCATAAGAGGCTAGAACAAGTAGGAAGGAGGCCTTGTGGTCGCGCAGAGAAGGGCATTGCTCTCGAGCTTGGGAACTGAATTCCGTCAGATTTGACATGTTGGAACTATAGTGCTGTTAACATACATAACCGCTTGCATCCGCGACAGTGCTAGTATGCCCAGCCTGGGGATTAGGTTCGCGGGAATCACCTGACACGCGTAAGTTTCTCATAATCAAGAAGAGGTTGGTTGCCATACTTCAGACCATGCCGGCAGAAATATTGGAATGTTAGACGTTATTGCCTCATACCACTCCATCGTGTTCGGGAGTGGCGTGTCCCTGAAAAGTTCCGAATGTTCGAGGATGACATTGATCCTTTGCTGCTGTGATGTTCCAAAGGTTTTAGGCTCACCTATTTCTACAGCGAACAGGTCGCTGTAGATAAGTCGAAGTTCAGCAGGTGTAATGTCTTCCTGCGAATGATCCCATGGTTCGTTCAGTAGCGTTTTCGAGATTTCGGCTCCACATATATATAGGACTCTGCCGAGAGAGTATGCCGACCAGTTTCTCGAGGAGTTGGACTCCTTAAGACATAAAGCGCCGAGGATGGTGGACCACCAAGTGTCACTATCACGTTGCTGCAATACCACAATGGTCTGAGGGTCTTCAACATGGAGTAGACAGAAGAAGAGGCAATACTGAAGAAACAGAGCTCGTATTAGTTCGTCGGATTCCTAGTATAGGTCAGCATCTACGGCTCCTAAAGAAGAAAAGACTATACCTGAATGATTGGGTCGAGCCTGAAATACAATTGGTCGTCCATTCCGACCTCGAAGATCATGCGGTATGACGCTGCCGAGCAAGAAGGCAACTACTATTGAAAGAGTAGACGAGGGGAATGATGCGAACTCCTGCAAACTCCTGCGAACCCAGGGCAAGATATAGGCAACCTTTCGGACGAAGGACACCGGAACGTGCATCCACCGCATTCGATGGCTGTGGCTGTCTCGGTACCACTAGTAATTTTCGATCGTCGTTTAGCTTATTGGATCCAAGTGCTAGGAGCTAGATACCGACGCTACTTCCTCCTTGAGACCCTGGAGCAAAGAGACGATGCCCGTCCTCTCTCAGATTCATTGTATCCGGGATTCCCTATTTCTAGGTAACAGAGATCCAGACCTCAATCCACCATTCCAGGTTCTGCACCAGACGTACCGAAACTCGCCATACGCTCTTCATCTCTTTGACGAATGTCTTGTGCCTAAACTATCGCCACTAATGTTGCAAATAGCAGCCATATTGAACCACAATACCGACAACCTTGCCACACCACCACCACCATCACTCGATGATGGTTGTGTCACACAAATCTACCAACGTTCTCTACCACTGCTTCAAACGCGACAACCCAATCAAGTTCCCCTAGCGGAGCCCGACGTCCAGCGGAATTCAACTCAAAAGCTTCCTGCATTGCAGGTTACAGAGCCCTCCCAAAGGCTACCACCACAATCCTCCTCTTTCGGCGTGGCTTCAGTGGCTGGGTCACAACCAAATCCACGATATCGAAGTTCGAGACCACCTTTGCACGCAACATCGAACACAGAGATTTCTATTTATTCCTATGCAGCTACTGCTGGGCAAGGGTCCTTCGATGCACGTCGTGACCCTGCGAGTGCTTGTCCCTCACTTCAAGAAGATTTTTCTACCACAAGTCCCTCGTTAATTTCCGGTCAAGAGCTCACCTTCCTCCCGCCAAGTGCAACACTGTCAGAACAGACAGATTCTATCGAGCAGCAACACCCTCCTTGCGCTGTCGAAGCTAAGAGATTCTGCGCCTCCAAAGATAGATATTCTCATTTGAACTTAGCTGTAGACTTCGAAACAGCATCGAAAACCCAAGCTGAGAAGCGGAAACGAAACAGGGTTGCGTCGAAACGATTTCGGGAGCGCAAGAAAGACTGGACACAGGAATTAGAAGATTCGGTGGAAAAGTTGAAGCGAGAACGTGATTTCTATCGCCAAGAATGTTGCTTCTACTATGATTTTATCGTGAAGCGTATCGGTCCTCATGTGCTTCCACCTCGCTCACACCCTCCAGATTAGTAATTTCAGCATTGGATGAAGAGGTGCTTTCGGAGACAAAGTCTAGCATTCACCGCAGAAGCCTTAGATGTATCAATTGAACAACTTGATCTCTCGACGCAAGATATGGGGCTACAGCTTCGCTTTATAATCACTACCACGCCTTGTATACCTCTGCCATCTCCTCATTCTCCAAATCTGCGCTCGCATTCCGATGACAAAGGGCCTCTTGATGAATTGCCCCCGTCGACGCCGTAAGCAGACTGGGCCAAGGCCGGGTGGCCCCAGACGAATCGCATAATGACTCCTAGTACGCACTCATCTAAGCCAAGCCAGCTGGTACTACTTTACTTCGTGAACCTCGGGAGACGGCAGCAAAGGCTAGTTCGTCAGTATGTCAATCGGGACCCCTGGTTACGCCAAGCTTTTTAGGACGGTCACGCCTCAATTAGAACAGCCAATGATTTAACCTCCGGCCCGGCAAACCCGATGCCACAAACGGAAATGAATCACAAACCGATACCACAAACGGAAATAAATCATAAACGGCACAACAAACGGCACCACCACGGCACCACCACGGCACCACCATGGCACCACCACGGCACCACCAAACTGCCAGAAGCGGTTATCAGAAAGGGGACCCAGAGGCCTTAGCTGCATATTCAATTTACGTATTTTACAATACGGCGACTTTGAGCTAGGGTAACGCCACGCACCGCCACTGTGACCAAGCCGACAAGTTGCTGGTCATCATATCTCCACCTATGACACAACAACTCATTCCCCTAGATCTCTGAGAATCATAGTTGGGAACGCTTTTACGTCTGACAGTTGAGATATCCAGACGACCTCTGCTATACAGTATGCCGCACCGCCGTGACTCTACCTTTTCGGATGCGTCCTCCACTCTGACCAATCTACCAGACACTTTCTACGAACTAGAAGAGGATGGCCGACGATATTTTTTCAACGCTGAGGCCAAAAACTGCCACCCGCTGCCGACCGACGAACGAGAGGAAGACCGCTTGCTGGTACAGCACCGACTTTGCTTCCAGGCGTTGGGAGATCAACCCATTCTCGCGCCAATTCATGCTACTCCACAAAACATCCTCGACGTCGGGACCCGTTTTGGATTTTGGGCAATATCGATTGCTGAACAATATCCCTCGGCGGCGGTCATTGGCATGGATCTGGTTCCCATCCAGCCTGAGTATGTTCCTATCAACTGCGAATTTCAGATCCATGACGCGGAAGGCTTATGGAACTTCGACATCCTCTTCAACCTCGTACACCTCGGCTATGCAGATACTTGGGTCCGAGATTGGCCTGAGGTGGCTCGCCAGACTTTTGAAGCTCTCGAGCCAGGCGGGTGGATCGAACTGAAGTTTGATCTTCCCTGGGAATACAACGAGTCCACACGCCACCATACAGCTATCGTTCAATATCACAGGAACTTGTTGATGGGCGCATGCGCACGGGGCATAACAATAGATCAAGGCGGGACGTTCTACCAGCAGCTGCTGAATGGCGCAGGATTTGTTGATTTTCAAGAACAGAAGTTCTATCTGGACAGTGCGAAGGCGCGGATATTGTATCAAGAGGAAGGCCTTGACACTTTTGGCAAGGGATACATATCCCGTGGCTTAGGCGTGAATGCGGCAGAACTGCAAGTTCAACTAACTAGAATACGAGATGCCTTACAAGATCCTACACTTGAGATCCGATTCCCAGTTAGCATTTGCTATGCACAGAAGCCCTTTCAGAAGAACGTAGGATACTTTTAGTGTGGTGTAAGTAGCGGTGAATTAGAAATACAGATTCTTTCAGTAATGCACCTCGATCCGAACATCCTACAACGGTAAATAACATGGGGTTTACCACAACCTTGCGCAAGCTCCACCTCAAGTCTCCTCCCGGTCAGCCACCAGCCTCCTCAACGTGCAAGTCTAGCAGCTTCATGCAAGGCTGGCTTATCTAAGGCCGGCTCGAGCAAGCCACGTCAGTCACCCAGTTTTAATGGAACAGCGACGGCCCCCCAAGTTCCTTCTTTATCTCCCGCTTTGCGCTTCCCAACCCTGGAGTCGTCTCACAGCTTAAGCAAAATGGCGGCATCAACCGAATACGGCAGCAAAACTGAAAAGATGTTTCAATCAACAGAGCTGGGGATCTTGGTGAAGGATTCTGGGTTGAGGGAATCCTACAATCTTGCAGAACTCCCCATCTCCCTCCCTGAACTTGCCATATTACACCACAGAACATGCTTCGGTATCGGCGCACGAAGGCATATTCTGAAGATGGCGGTCGCAAACGCAGAGTTGCAAAAAATGCTATCGCATGCCCTTGAACAGGGCGACCCCAAAGAGCAGTGGGGCCAATATCTACATTCCACATTAGCCTGGCTTTTGCTCATGAACGCCAAAGTGAAAGTCCGCGTCGATGATCGGGGTCGTCCAAGGCTCAGTGGGCAGCACTTCAAACTCTACCATTTTGGAGATCTTCTCATCATTGATGACTACCTTCGCATAGGTCTCGGAAAGCATGATGGAGCTGTCCAATATTGGCTAGAAATTCAATGTACCCAATTTCAAAAAGACGCACGGCTCGTCGGTGCAGTGGACGCAAAGTCCTTTCCTACCAAGACCAACTGGTTTCAAGACAGTGACAGCTCTGAGACTCCTTACCAGAGAGCGCCTATGCGATTCAGTTCATCCCGATTGACAACAACATTTATCGACTTGAGCAAGGTAGAATACATGGAACGGCATTAATTCCTGGGCAATCGATGGCGGTCTGACTTGTAACTAGAAAAGCGCTGTATCAGTGCAACCTTCTTTCGAATCGGAGAATAGAGAATGCATGGTGCACTAGCTTCGAAAATGACACGTGTAGCGGGTCTCCTTTGCGGCTCAGTACATTCTGAGCTGGTCGCAGTCCGTCCCCCTCATCCCGAATGGCTGCCCTAACTTCTCGGGCGGACCATACAATAATAAAGGCAGCGCAAGAGAGCCTGGAAAACCCCACTAATGCACAGATAGTCACAACCGCTGGAGATTGGATGTGTCTCGTTGTGCAGCATCACACATTAGGCTCTAAACGTTGCAAATTTTGAGCGCCCGAAATATGAGAGCAAGAGCTTTTATGTACCGTCCACCCGTGTTTGTCAGTCCCTCTCTGTCCATCTCTTCAACAGTGCTTTCACAATTAAGGATCCCTTGCACTCAATTGAAACTAGATCTTTCTCGATAGATATGGGAGTTTGGCTGATATCTGGCAGCAAAATACTATGCTCAGTTCAGTCAAATATTACGTACAAGTGAAGGCTGGCATCCCAGAGAAGGAGAAGCGGAAGTATAAAGCCAGAGCAGCGATAGGTAGAAATCGGACTGAGACATTTGTAGAAGGATTGCGATTTTGGAGAAACCTCCACTCGATCGTTCTAGTAAGAGATCATGGCTCCTGCCTCACGGCAGGAGTGTTGGAAAAGAGGCGCCACTCAAAATGTTTTAGTAGATGATCTGAGTTATGGAGTGGTAATTCCCTACAGAAGAACTACCAATCATCTCCGGATATAAGGAAGGTAAGCACCTCATGACAGTTCCCGAAACCGCTAATGCCGGGCGGCGACAACCTGCAGCTAGGCAGCCGCTACTAAGCCTCGATGCAATGGCGAGGGTCTGGTGCGAACCTGGGGAGATATATTTGCGTAAGTCCCGCCGGGGCGGCTTTTGGTCTGAAAATATCTGCTCCCCCTCCAATCTGCAAGATCGTCTGATGTAACATTTCTACCTCAAATCAGAACGGACAGTTTTTAAAAGCGGACGGCTGGGACAAGATCGCCGGCCGTTGGCAAAAGCTTTTTCAAGAAACTTGAAGCCCTCAAGGCTGAACATCTGGCCTTGGCAGAATGACACGTTCTCGTCGCCATCACGTGCCAGGCGACAAGAGAAATAATGCCCCACCATCACACCTCTCAGTAGGAAGCCCGCCACCGCAGAGCCATCGAAAACCTACACGCCCAACGATGGACCCTATCTCACAAGCCCTCCGAGAAGATGGAGTGGTTGTGGCCGGCCCTGTTCCACCAGAAGTGACTCAAACCCTTCCAGATCTGAGGACTTTAAAGGTCGCAGGGTCATGGGGTCGATGGACACGGTATAGTTGGGTTTCTGGCTATGATCTGCTCCTGGAAGAATGGGATAAGGTAAGTAATCACGACGTTTTTGTTTGGAAGCAATTCTAACTAATGTCCTAGAATTGGCTGCCGCAAATCGAAGCCCTACAAAACAAGTCCCGCAGAGAATGCATGCTCATCTCATATGAGAACAAGCCCAGAGGCCCCAAGTACCAGCCCGAGCTCGGAGAACATAATAAAGATGAAATCTGGGTGATTTTCGTGCTTCGCATAGGGCCGGGGATCCCAATATTTAGCAAAGGATCTCATACTGGGAATGTCACCAACCCGTACCTACCTTTGGACTCTCTGAAGAGGGGGAACATCGTGATATTCAAGGGAAGCTTATATCGTCAAGAGCCGGAAGCGATAGGAGACGGGTGCATGGCTATGGGCGTAAGATACTATTAGAAGACTATAAGAAAGCCTCTTGGCATGTGTTGATTTCTGCCAACGTTCTACAAAAAAATTGCTCAATGCGGCCCTGGCCTGGCCGGGAAGCCGTTGACACAACTCCTGCCGCCTCCTACCCCATCCGGAAGGGCGTTAGGCCCCTCTAGCCCGTTAAAAACAAGCCCTCCTAGCCCGTTGGAGAGTCCATTGCCAGGACTGTTCGGCCCAGCAACACCGTCCGGAAGGCCACCATGCTCTCCTGGCCAGCCGGAGAATCCATCGCTGCAACTGCTCTGTCCAGAAATACCGTCCGGAAGGCCACCATGCTCTACTGGCCAGCTGCAGAGTCTGTTGGACAATCCATTGCTGGAACTGTCTTGCCCGGCAACGTGGTTCAGAAAATCGTCAAGCTCATTGGGAAGTCCATTGCTGAAATTGCCCTGCCCAGAAATACCGTCCGGAAAGCCACTAGGCTCTACTGGCCAGCTGCAGAATCTGTTGGACAATCCATTGCTGGAACTGTCTTGCCCAGCAACATGGTTCAGAAAATCGTCAAGCTCATTGGAAAGTCCATTGCTTGAATTGCCCTGCCCAGCAATACCGTCCGGAAAGCCACCATGCTCTACTGGCCAGCTGCAGAATCTGTTGGACAATCCATTGCTGGAACTGTCTTGCCCGGCAACGCAGCTCAGAAGATCGTCAAGCTCATTGGAAAGTCCATTGCTGGAATTGCCCTGTCCAGAAATACCGTCCGGAAAGCCACTAGGCTCTACTTGCCAGCTGCACAATCTGTTGGACAATCCATTACTGAAACTGTCTTGCCCGGCAACGGGGCTCAGAAAATTGTCAAGCTCGTTGGAAAGTCCATTGCTGGAATTGCCCTGCCCAGCAATACCGCCCGGGAGGCTACCATGCTCTACTGGCCAGCTGCAGAATCTGTTGGACAATCCATTGCTGGGACTGTCTTGCCCGGCAACGCAGCTCAGAAGATCGTCAAGCTCGTTGGAAAGTCCATTACTGGAACTGTTTGGGCGTTCAAGGCCGTTCAAAAAGTTGTTAAACCCTCTTTGCTCGGTTGTACGTATGTTGAGGCCAGAGATGCTAGATGCGGGCTCGAGATTTGCTGAGGAAGCTGCATTCTCTAATTCGAGGGCGTTAAGCACTTGCGCTTCGCTTGTCAGATGAATTGATGTGTCTGGCTGATAGTTTTCGCCACTTGCGATGAGCGAAGGTGATAATGCAAACGCTAATTCAGCTCTAGATTGAGAGATCTTGTGATATTTCCGCTCATGTTTCACGACCTCCTCTGGTCTTGTAAACTTTTCGCTGCAGATGAAGCACCATGTTTGCTTGATCTTAGCTGCAATATATTGATGGCGGTAGTCTAGAGAATGGCGGATGTGGCGGTTAAGAAGGTCAATTCGAGTGTACTCGTGCGGGCAAAGCGGACATTTGAATATCCTCTTGACCCCTCTAAGCTGCCTCTGCGGGGACGCATTCTCGGCTTGGAGGGTTTGTATCTGTTGTATGTAGCATAAGCAATTGGGACTTCCTTTGCCTTGCCCGGATCTTGTTTCCTGATTCGACGGCGAGTTCTTGTGGTGTGTGATGGCTGATCCACCAAGAGTTCCCGACAACGTCCCTTGTTGTGCTTTCCTTCGGGCGTTCGGCTTGCTGGATGTTCTTCGTCGTACAGAACGACTGTTCTGGGAGGAATCTTCGTCGGACCTGTCAGGCCAGACTAGGAAGAGAGGTAGGGAAGCTGAACGTTCGAAAAGAAGCTGTGCAAGGTCCTCGGACCGTTGGAATGATTTGGAGGACAGGGAATAGACTGTCTCGTTTTGATAAGGGCGCTCGCTAGGCGGATTCCTGAACTGAGTAAGCTTCCATATAATTCCAGGCTTGACTTGTTGCCAACCTATCTGTGAAGTTGGGGCGACGACGCTTCGCAGTACGCGATAAAGTCTGTTGATTATTTGGATACGTGATAAACTTCCAGTCCGACTTAGAGCTCGACATCGTTGGTTCAAGTCAGATTGCCAGTCGTTTAGAAGAAAGGGAGGGAGACACGAGGAGTCTACGGCTTGGGCATGCGACGATAAATCACACGTCCTGCGCGCCACGCGCGGGCGGGCAGCGGCCCGGGCTAGTTAGTGCCACTTCCGGTGAGGCCAATCGCGCTGGGCGTAAATTGTGTGCCATCATTAACGAGAAGCCTGCTTGCCACATATTCCATATCTGGCTTTACGATTTAGCACAGCTTTCCTAGTTCTACTTGCTCTGCTGGCATAATAGCGTATTCTGCAAACGACTGCATGGACGCATGCTCCAGGACCAACAGTTTGGCAGCTAGGTGGAATGACGGCATCCAGTGCTGTGCAATAACCTTCAGTATTGATCTACATAATGCGACTATTGCTCAGGGGGGCTAATTGTTTCTTGAAGAACGCGACCATCGCTAGTGGGACGCAAGGCAATATTGATGATCATGCACTTAGCGCGACGTTGGGATGAATGATGTGTTCGCTCCCAGAGACCAAATCTGGCGCCTTCCATACAGGCGGAACAAGCAGGCTCCCAATAAGCATTAGCAGGCCCGAACTCTAGGCATGCGTCTCGCAGGCGAGTTGATGCCTGGTTGAGATGGACTCGGAGCACGTGGCGCCGAAGGGAGACGTTTCGCGCACACTGCCGGTGGCGGTCGACTTCAAGGAAACAAAAAGGACACTGGTCCGAGGACGGCCGTAGCGATACGGAGGCGAGGAGGGCGAGGGCAACAATAGCTATGTGGTCTTAGTTTCGTTATCTCGATGCGGAGTGGTATTGGCAGCGGTCCTCTCCGCTTTGTTCCACTTGAATGGCTTTCCACGACGGGACGACCAGCGCCGCTTACAAAAGCGCCGCCAGATCGCTCAGAGCTTGAATCTGTTGAGCAACACTCTTTTCCCCGTCGGTTATTGACTCTCAAATGCCACGCAAACCGTGGTCCCAGCTCCAGCGAGACCTCACCTACTTATGGCATCCTCTCCCCCTCGGACATATGACCAAGATCTGTAAAGCTTGTCTTTGAAGCCATTTCATTGTGGTCAACAAACTGGGACCCCATCCAACCAACCGCCCAACTTCAAGCTGATGTATTGGCCCAGTTCGGTAGATCCGTTCTCCTTTATACCCACTTCATCCATATCTCGAAGAATGCGATCGATAGAATCTCCCGCACCACTTAGATTGAGAATGCGCCCAATAGCGCGGTGAATTGCAAGAAGCCGAAGCGAGGGTGGGTCAATGGTGTGATCTGGAGTGAGATAGAGTATGCGAGTGACGGGGAGTAGTGGATCACGAAAAAGGCTGTTTGATTGCACGTAGTCAATCTTGTAAGTGTGTTGGGTCTGGTCTGCTGTAGGCTCGAAATATATATCAAAGTCACCAAACAGCTGATGGAAATGATTCGTTAGGGTAAGCGCATTAGCCGGTCGGTCAATATTGGGCCCCTCTATCAGATGAATAACACCTGGGTCGAACATATTTAGAATCTGGAGGGCAATTTTCTTTGAGTTGCTCTAAGGTTAATCAGTGAGGGCGAAACCATCGACTCTAACAGCACTTGACATACCAGCTGCGAACCTCCGCCACAAGCTGCAAGTGACGTGAGAGAATGAGGAAGTATATGGGCTACTTCTAAAAATTCAGCCCCTTCCTTATCATGTCTCAACAGCTGCCCGTCGTCATCTTTGGCATCGTCACCATCTCGTTTGGCACGTTCTTTTCCCTCGCGAATGTCAAACTTATGAGATATCACACATCGGTGGCGGTCTCGAATAAGGCAGTCTCGTCGTAGGTTAGAGAGTCGTTGTGTAGTGCCAATCACTTGTTCGGAGGTCTGATCTCCAGAGAGAGGTCCAGGAGTGGGTTGAGGGGTCTTTCGGGCTGAGGCTTTAACTAGATCAGTGTCAGTATTTCTATGTCACATACGGGATATATAGCGTACGCGGTAAGAAGAAATTGTCGACGAGGTAATCGGAGAAAGCAGCTAGGCTCGTTTCAAGCTCCTTTCTCTGTTGTCTGCTCCAAGAATCCAGATTGACATAGCGAGACAAAGCTTGGGACAAACATAGTTCGGATACATCCTCTCCCTGACGTAGTTCCTTTTCGACGAATAAAAAGAAGCAGCTCAGAAAGTTGTCCCTGGAGATGACCGAGTCGTGTGCGACACGGAGAAGAGTAATCCGTTTGTAACCTTTACCATTTGTTTGAGACGACTCGTACTGGGCCACGATTTGATTGAAAATATCGGTCGCTCTGTTACGTTGGTCTGGCTCTAGAGGTTGAGGAGAAGAAAAGTCTAGTACTCTTTCTAGCGACGATTGATGCCGGTGATGAGGTGAGGCCATTGTGATAGAGAGGGAACGCAGTCGTTGCAAAAAAAGCGTGAGCCGCCGCAGGCATTGACTCCTTGCAGAGCCGGCCTAATTTTGGGGGCGATATTTTGCGGGCGCTTAAGTTAGGCTCTAGTTAAGGTAGACCCGAAGTTATCATTACGCACACACCTAGCACGTCAGACGCATGCGAGACGCATGCCCAAGAAGTTTATTGCCAGTCTAATTGACATCCCGGCTTGGTGAAACTCCCTGTGGGGAGTTGGAGTCCCCAGAGATACTTGAAGAGTAAAAATAGCTTCTCAGTATCTGCAAAATCTGGCCTATTTTTGGAAGTCACCAAGGTTTTGTGCAGTCATCAGGCTCAGTCGCAACGAGGCAGTCCGTGGGAGGTAGCAGGTAGTGGTGGGAGGCAGCAAGTAGTGGTGGGAGGGGGCAGGTAGTGATGGGAGGTAGTAGGTAGTGGTGGGAGGCAGCAAGTAGTGGTGGGAGGGGGGCAGGTAGTGATGGGAGGAGGCAGGTAGTGATGGGAGGTAGTAGGTAGTGGTGGGAGGCAGCAAGTAGTGGTGGGAGGGGGCAGGTAGTGATGGGAGGAGGCAGGTAGTGATG
>Ga0335072_10001677_pt1 | contig 35534 bp, 56 predicted proteins | sample Lox_Sample_21_FD_206725 | JGI IMG/M metagenome (GOLD analysis project Ga0335072, IMG submission 206725) | Soil microbial communities from Loxahatchee National Wildlife Refuge, Florida, United States - Lox_Sample_2.1 | ecosystem: Environmental > Terrestrial > Soil > Wetlands | place: USA... | reverse complement strand
CTCTTTTCTCCCCCCCCGGACCATCCGACCATCCGGGATGGTCGGGGAGGGGCGGGACGGTGACCATCGGCTGGTGCCGGTCAGGCGAGCCAGCGCAGGCGTAGCGGTGCGGGCGGCTGGGTGGTCTGCGCGAGGTAGGCGGCTCCGGCGCATGCGTAGGCGGCATCGACGTGGCCGTCTCCCTTGCGGCCGAAGCGCCACGCGTCGCCGGAGGGGATGCGCTCGGCGGTGCGGATGTGCGCGTCCAGGAGCTGGTCGCCGGGGTGGGTGATGCGCCGGCCCTTGACGAGCTCGGCCAGGCCGGTGCACGCCTCGACGACCTTCGCGCCGGTGAGCTCTTGGGTCTCTGGCCACTGCCGCATCATGGGTGCGAGCGCGGCGGCGGGCCCTGCGGGGAACCAGCCGAGCGCGTAGGGGTGGATGCGGTCGCGGAGTGCGGGTAGCTCGGCGGCGACCTGGTCGGTGGAGGTCCAGGCGCGGACGACTTCGACGCGGACGGCGCCGCCGTCTTCGCTCTGTCCGCCGACGACGAGGGTGATGTGCTTGCCGTCGGGTGCGACGTCGAGGCACGCGACGATGCGGTCGCGGTAGGCGTCCATGGTGCCGGCGGGGTCGGCGCATGCCGCCCATGCGCCGAGGTCGATGGCCCCGTCGAGCTGATCGACTTTCTGGCAGAGGACTTCGGTGCGGAACACCGACGGCGGGTCGGTCGTCAGGGCGCTGCGGATGGCGGCTGCGGACACGGTGTAGCCGAGGCCGGGGTTGGCTTGTGCCCACGCGGTGGGGTCGTCGAGGTCGCAGTCGTCTTCGGCGGACCACTCGAACAGGCCGATGGAGGGGTCCCGGCCGTTGAGGGCGGCCTCGCGCAGCTGGTTGAGGACCACGGACTGGTCGTCGCCGGCGTTGGACATGCACCAGATCTGGGAGCGGGGTACGGCCATGGTCGTCTTGGACAGCGCCGACCAGGCGTCCCAGGAGCGCTGCTCGCGCAGCTCGTCGATGTTGAGTTCGCCGATGGACAGGCCACGGCCCGCGCTGCGGTTGGCTGCGGCGATCTTGTAGCGGGCGCCGGAGGTGGTCTTGAACCACTCGTCGCCGTTGACGCGCCGGATCTGGCCAAGTTCGGCGGCCAGGTCGGGGCAGCCCTGGATGGTGTCGATGGCCATCTGCCACTGCTCCCGCGCCAGCGACACGTCCTGGGCGACGCCGAGGATCAGCCGAGTGCCTTCCATGTACATGCGCCACAGGGTGATCGTGCGCTTGAGTTGCGACTTGCCGTTTTGTCGCCCGACCATGATCAGGATGACGCGGAATCTGAAGTCGCCGCCGGGGATCGTCTCTAGTGCGTGGATGGCGGCCCAGCGCTGCCACGGCAGTAGCGGCTCCCCGATCAGGTCGGCGAACTCGGCGACCTCGTAGCCGCGTGAGGTGCGCCGGGATAGTGCCCGCAGTGGTGGGGTGAACAGGCGCGGCTCGGTGGCGCCGAGGAGCTTAGGCTCCGCGTGCCGCGCGGAGCTTCGCGAGTCCGCTCGGCTGCTCATCGGCTGGCCTTCCTGGCTTGAGGCGTGCGCGTGCGGCGGGGGTGGCGCCGAGCGATTCGAGGGCGTCGAGTAGGAGCGGCCCGATCCAGCGGATCGCCCACGACCCGAGCTTCCCGTCGTCGTCGGCGCCGGTCAGGTCGTCGATCTGCTGGGCGTAGGTGAGCGCGAGACGCGCGGCGGCCTGGTCGGCGTCGGTCAGCGGCAGCTGCGCGAGGCTGGCACGCACATGCGTGGCCAGCAGATGGTCCGCATCTCGTAGGGTTCCCACAAAGCTGAGGGTAGATGACGGGCATTACTTTCGTCATCAGCCGGCTGCTGTTGTGGACTATCCACAAAAACGGCTGCTACCGTGGCCGTATGGTCCGCAGGGTGAGGCACTAGCGTGGCGACCGCGAGCGTCACGCCGGTGTCGGCGGCGCGTGCGCGGCCCGGTGTCCTGGCGCACCGGGCCGCCGCCGCATGCTCGGCCGGCATGCGCTGGCTACGCGCCCGGCCCGCGCTGCGGAATCTGGCGCAGGTGCCGCTGACCATCGCCGGCCTCGGATGTGTGGACGCGGGGGTGATCCTCGCCTCGACGGTGGCCGGGCTGATCGTCACCGGCGCGTCGCTGCTGCTGCTGGAGCACATCGTCGCGGACGAGTCCTGATGCGATCAGGGCTGCGCCGGCTGGCGCGTCCCCGCAACGCGACTCCGGTGCCGCTCGGCAACGCCGCCTCCAGCTACCAGGTCTCCAGCCTGCTCGGCGGCGGCGGTGACCGCGAAACGTACATGCGGGCCTACGGCCAGGTCGGGTCGATCTTCAGCATCGTGTCGCTGTATGCGCAGGGCACCGCCCGGCCCACCTGGCAGCTCTTCCGCTCTTCGACTGCGGATGCGAACCGGTACACCACCCGCGATGAGGGCTCCGACCAGCGGCAGCAGATTTTCACCCACCCCGCGCTGACGCTGTGGAACCAGCCGAACCCCTTCTACAGCGGCTTCGCTTTGCGGGAGCTGTGCCAGACCTACCTGGACCTGACCGGCGAGTGCTACCTGATCGTGGAGCGGGCGCCCGGCTCCAGCATGCCGATCCACCTGTGGCCGGTGCGGCCGGACCGGATGGAACCCGTCCCCGACCCGGTCAACTATCTGGCGGGCTGGGTGTACACGGCGCCGGACGGCCGGCAGCAGGTGCCGCTCGGCGTCGATGAGGTCCTGTCGATGAGGTATCCGAATCCGCTGGACCCGTACCACGGGCTGGGGCCGGTCCAGTCGGTGCTGGTGGACATCGACGCCGCCAAATACTCAGCGGAATGGAACCGGAATTATTTCCTGAATTCGGCCGAGCCCAATGGGGTGATCTCCTACCAGGCCAAGCTGTCCGACGACGATTTCCGGACACTCATGAACCGGTGGCGGGAGTCCCATCGGGGAGTGGCCCGCGCGCACCGGGTCGCCGTCCTGGAGGGTGGCGCCACCTGGTCGCCGGCCGAGCATTCGGCACGTGACATGGACTTCGCCAACCTGCGCAACCTCTCGCGGGACGTCTTCCGCGAGGCATTCCGCATGCACAAGGTCATGGTCGGCGTCAGCGATGACGTCAACAGGGCCAACGCCCAAACCGGCGAAGAAGTCTTCTCCTCGTGGGGGATCGTGCCTCGGCTGGACCGGTGGCGCGACATGGGCAACACGCAGCTGTTGCCCATGTTCGGGTCGCTCGGCGTCGGCGTCGAGTGTGACTACGTCACTCCGGTGCCACCCAACCGGGAGCAGGACAACGCCGAGTTGACATCCAAGAGCCAGGCGGCGCTGGTGCTGGTGCAGGCCGGATACGACCCGCAGGCCGTCCTTGAGGTGATCGGTCTGCCCGACATGCCGTCGATCAGCATCCCGCCGCCGGGTGGTCTACCGGTCGGCACACCCGGTGTGCCCGGCGGTGTCACCCCGGCGCAGCAGTCCGAGAGCGCCGGCTCCGGTGTCTCCGACATGGACCTGCGGCACCTGATCGCCCCCTTCAACCAGCTCGCTGGAGGACGCTCATGACGACGGCCCGTGAGCGCACCCTTGCGCGGGCACGCAACTATCAGCCGGCGGCTGACGGGAGGCCGGCCACCCGCACCTGGTTCAAGATCGTCCGCAACAGTGGGGTGACCCCGTCGCGGGTGGACCTCTACGACGACATCGGCGGCTCCGGTCTGCTCGGCGGTGGCATCGCCGCCGCCGACTTCATCGGCCAGATCGCCGACATCGACGGCCCCCTGGACGTGCACATCAACTCCGCTGGCGGGGACGTCTTCGACGGGCTGGCGATCTTCAACGCGCTCGCCAGCCGTCCCGGGCAGGTCACGACCGTCGTGGACGGCATCGCCGCGTCGATCGCCTCGGTGATCGCGCAGGCCGGCACCACCCGGCTCATCGCACCCGGCGCCATGATGATGATCCACGACGCCCTGTCGATGTGCATCGGTAACGCCGCCGACATGCGGGAGACCGCCAGCCTGCTGGATCAGGTGTCCGACAACCTGGCCGGCGTGTACGCGCTACGCGGCGGCACCCCAGCGCAGTGGCGCGCGGCGATGCAAACCGAGTCGTGGTATACGGCGGCGCAGGCCGTCGATGCCGGCCTGGCCGACCAGCTCGCCGAGCGGCCCGCTGACCCGGCGGCCGTCGCCGCGCACGCCCGCCGGGTCAGCGCCGTGCTCCCCAGCTGGCTTGCTGCCGCCGACAGCGACGACGACGGGCAGTCCGCCGGCACTTCGTGCCGCACGTGCGCCGGCACCGGCCGACTCAAGCACGGCGCCACCGGCAAGCCGTCGATCAAGTGCCCGTCCTGTCGCGGCTCCGGTACCTACAGCCCCGACAGCGACGACGACGACGACGGCGAGCAGGACGGCGACGGCGGGATGCCCGCAGACCACACCCGGCGGGTGCTGGGCATCGAGTCGATGCCGATCGTGGACGGGCCGATCCCGGTGCACCACACCGCGACGGTCGATACCCCGTGGGATGGCCCGGCGGCCGTCGCCGCGATGCCAGCCGAGTACGCCACCCTGCACTACTGCCACGCGTGGGAGACCCCCGAGGCCACCGCATCCCCGCACAAGCCCGGCGACGACGACGCCGACGACGTCAAGGGCAACTACAAATTTCCGCACCACACGGGCGTCGGCTCCCCGGCGAACATTCCGGCGTGCCGCAACGGGCTCGCCCGCCTGTCCAGGGCGTCGATCCCCGACACGGACCGGGCCGGCGTGAAGGCCCATCTGCAAGCACACATCGACGACCACAACAAGGGCGCCGGCTCCAGTGCCGGCGACCACCAGCACCATGATCTGACCGCCGAGCAGGCGCACCAGATCGCAGCGTCTCTGAGGGAGGCATTCAAGTGAGTACCGCTACCGCGATCCCCACCTCCTCGGAGGAGCTGGAGGACCTGCTCAACGACGAGAGCCGCATGTCGGCGATCTTGTCGGAGGGTCGGCTCGGGGAAGTCACCGCCGCCTACGCCAAGGCGGCGATGGGCGCCCGCAACGCAGAGCTGGCCAAGGAGGTCCGCGAGGCCGCCGCCGTCGGCATGCAGGAATTCCTGCGCGATGCCGCCGACAAGGACTACGCGCCGTCGGCGAAGGCGTGGCTGCCCTCGGACCCGCTGATCGCCAAGCGCATGAGCCCCCACGAGGCGAAGATCGCCGCGCGGGCGAAACTGTTCAACCCGCGCGCCATCGGCGCGAGCCTGGACAGCCAGCCGTACGCCCGCTCGATCGGCACGTTCCTGGCGGCCGTCTGGCACAAGGCCGAGGACAAGAACCCCGACCAGGTCGATGACCTGCGGAACTTCCGCAAGATGGTCCGCAACGCCATGGGCGAGCGGATCCCGTCCGAGGGCGGATTCCTGGTGCCGGAGACGCTGCGCTCGCAGATCCTGATGGTCGCCCTGGAGCAGGCGGTCGTGCGGCCCCGCGCCAGGGTCATCCCCATGGACTCGCTGCGGGTGCCCTACCCGACAGTCGACGACACGAGCCACACCAACAGCGTTTTCGGTGGCGTGACCGCCTACTGGACCGAGGAGGCGGCGGCGCTCACCGCGTCGCAGCCCGCTTTCGGCCGGATCGTCCTGGAGGCCAAGAAGCTCACCGCGTACACCGAGGTGCCCAACGAGCTGCTCCAGGATGCCATCGCCGCGCTCGACCAGTGGTTCAACGAAATGTTCCCGACCGCTTTGGCCTGGTTTGAGGACACCGCATTCATCGGCGGCACCGGCGTGGGTGAGCCGCAGGGCTTCATCAACTCCCCGTGCGCGGTCACCATCACCCGCGCCACCAGCAGCGAGGTCCTCTTCGCGGACATCGCCGCGATGTACCCGCGCATGCTGCCCTCTTCGCTGGGCAGCGCCGTGTGGGTGTGTAGCCCGGACGTGATCGGGCAGCTCCTCCAGCTGTCGCTGACCGTCGGCTCCTCGGCGGTGTCGCCGCCGCTGTGGCTCCAGGGCATGCAGGCCGTGGACGGCGTGGACTACACCCTGCTGGGCCGGCCGCTGATCGTGACCGAGAAGATGCCCGCCCTCGGCACGACCGGCGACATCGCTTTCGTGGACTTCGGCTACTACCTCCTCGGCGACCGGCAGTCCATGCAGGTCAGCAGCTCGGAAGAGTATAAGTTTGCGAATGATCTGACGGCCTTCCGCTTCGTCGAGCGCCTCGACGGCCGGACCTGGATCCAGTCCGCGATCACCCCCGAGAACGGCGGCAACCCGCTGTCGCCGGTCGTCCTCCTCCACAGCTGACAAGGAGAGATCAAGATGGCTATGGAAGGTCTAGGGCGCGTCTTCAACGTCGTCCCGATCGCCGCAGGTGCGGCGGTCTCGCTCAAGGACGCCGCTGGTGTGACCTTCGTGTGCACCGGCGCGGACACCTTCACCGTGACCGCGTCGGCGACCTTCGGCGGCACCTACGCCTCACCGGGCAACATCATCACGGACTACTACCGGTCCACGGCCACCAACGGCACCGCCGCGTGGACCGACCAGACGCAGGCCGCATCCAACGCTGTCGTCTCCGCGTCGGGGACGGTCGCCTTCTACGTGGCGGCGAACGACTTGCCGGCCGGCGACCGCTACGTGAAGGCGTCGGCCGGCGCGTCCGGACTGGTCACGGCGATCGTCCACGACCTGGAAGTGCAGCGCGACCCGGCGAAGCTCGCCACGCTCGGCGCCTGATGGAGGCGGCGCGGCGTGCCCCACTGGTCCTCGGCGCAGCCGATGGGCTGATCATCGTGCTCGGCCTGGTGGCCGGCATGGTGATCTCCCATCAGCGGCCCGGGGCGCTGTGGCACGCCGCGCTCGGCGCGGGCCTGGCCGAGCTGGTCGGCATGGGCGCCGCGCTGTGGCTGGCCGACGACGGTGACCGGGCGAGCCTGCCTCGTGCGCTGACCTGCGGCGCCGCATCAGCGGCCGGGGTGATCGTGCCGGCGATCCCGTACGCGATCGGCCACGGCACACCAGCGCTGAGCGCCGCGCTCGTACTGATCATGGTCGTGGCCGGGATCATCGCGTGGCTACGGCCGGCACGCGGCATGGCGGCACTCGCCCAGACCTACGGGGCGCTCGCGCTCGCGGCGGCAGTGTGTGCGGTAGGAGGACTGGCCTGATGTCCCTGTGGATGTGCACCGGATGCGGGGCCGCCTACTCGGTGGGCGCGGCGTGCTGCCCGCAGTGCGGCGCCGACGATCACGTGGAGGACTACGACATGCCCAAGATCACGCTCGGTGCGGGCGCCACCTACGAGGCTGCCGCCGACAGTCAGGGAGGTGAGCAGCCATCAGCGACGTCCACGAAGGCGGATGGTGGCAGCTCTACGACACCATCCGCTACGCCGAGCAAGAGCGCGAGTGGTGGTCCAGCACCATCCCTCTCGCCTGCCCCCGGTGCGCAGAGCCCCTCCGCACCGCCCCCACCAGCGACTCCGGAGCCGGCATCGAGCGGTACTGCCCCTACGACGGCTGGCAGTACCCCCGCGACTACGTCCGGCCAGCCGGACCCTGAGCCCGCGCCGGGAGTGTGAGCCATGGCCGACCGGCACCAGCAGCATGAGGCGCACCTCAAGCACGAGCGGCACGTCAAGCACGGGCAGCAGGCGCACGCCAAGCACGAGCGGCACGTCAAGCACCAGCGGCACCAGGCGGCAGTGGCGCACCGCCGCCGGAGGCGTACGTGATCACCCGCCCCTGCTATTGCAGCAGGGACGAGGTGATGAGGGCGATCGACACCGAGTCTGCTCTGGTGACGATCGCCCGGCTCGATCGTGCGCTGGCCAGCGCCGCCGAGAAGATCGAGGGCGAGCTACACCGCATCTTTTTCCCCTGGGATCGCACGATTTTCCGGGATTGGCCGAATTACGACTATGCGGATCCGTGGCAGCTGTGGCTCGGCGAAAATGATCTCCTGTGCCTGACTGATCTCCAGTCCCCGTCCGGGCAGGCCATCCCCCTCGGACAGGTTTTCCTGCGCCCGCTGAATCCACGTCTGGGATGGCCGTACACGCACATCGAGCTGGACCGGTCCACCTCCGCCGCGTGGGGCGTCGGCCCCACACCGCAGGCGTCGATCTGGGCCACCGGCACCTGGGGATTCACCGGCAACGCTGATGCGGCCGGTGCCCTCACCTCGGCCATCGACACCACCACCAGCACGCTGACCCTCGACGACGGGTCCATCGCCGGGGCCGGCGATGTGCTGATCATCGGCTACGGCCGGGGCAGCGCACCCGACCCGGACGACCTCTCGCACGCCGCGAGCATCGCCCCCTACGTGGGGGAGCGCGTCATCTGCTCCGACAAGACCACCACGACGACCGGCCTGACCCAGACCGGGCCGGGCTGCACCACCAGCAGCGCCGCCGACAATGCCCTGACCACCACCGGTGCCGGCGCCCTGAATCCAGGCGAGATCCTGCTACTGGACCAGGAGCAGATGCTCGTGCTCCAGGCCGACGCGAGCGGGGTGATCGTCCGGCGTGCCTGGGCCGGGACTGTCCTCCAGGCGCACACGGACGCGACCGTGTACGCCTACCGGCAGTACACGGTGATCCGTGGGCAGCTCGGCACCCCCGCCGCCGCCGCCACCCTGGGCACCGGCGTGTACCGGCATCGGCCGCCGCAGCTCATCCGTGACCTGGCCATCGCCGAGGCCATCAGCCAGCCGCTCCAGGAGGTCGCCGGCTACTCGCGGATGGTGGGCGTCGGTGAGGGTCAGGTCCGGGCGTCCGGCCTGTCGCTGGCCGACCTGTGGGATGAGGCCTACACCACCTACGGGCGCCAGCGGGTGGGGGCGATCTGATGAGCGGCACCATGACCGTCAACGCCTATGTGGACATTTCGGGCGCTCTTGCGGATGGGACCGCAGACAGCGTCATCGCCGACTACTGCCGGCAGGTCGCGCAGCGCATCGCCGAGCAGGCACGGGACATGCTGCGCCAGATCCCCATGGACAAGACCGGCCGCGCCGTCGGAGGCTTCGCCGACTCGCTGGAGGTCGTCGAGCGGGATCTTGGGTACGCCGTGCCCGGGCCGATGATCCGGGGCGTGACCTGGGCGCCGTGGCTGGAGGGCATCACACCCCGCAACAAAACTACACATTTCGCCGGATATCACCCATTCGCGCGGGTGCGGGCGCAGCTCGCGGATGGTCTCGCGCAGGAGATCGCCGAGGACTACCTCCAGCGGTACCTGCCCCGGATCGGCGGTGACACGTGAGCGGCCTGGACACCACCGCGATCACCGCGATCTACGACGCGCTCGTCTCCCACGCCCAAGCCCTCGGGATCTTTGACCAGGTCAACGACGCCGAGCTCACGGCGCCCCCGGGCTCGGGTGTGGTGTGCGCGATCATGCTCGGTGATCTTGCGCCGGCCCGCGCCGGCTCCGGTCTGGCAGCCACCTCCGGTCGCCTGGAATTCCAGGCCCGCGTGTATGCGCCGCGTCTGAGTCAGACTCCGGGCGCCGTGGATCGGCTCATCCTCGGCGCGACCTGCACCCTGCTGGCCGCCTACTCCGGCGATTTCGAGCTGGACCTGGCGCCGGATGGTCTGGTGCGGGAGATCGACCTGCTCGGCGCCTACGGCACCCCGCTGTCGGCGACCGCCCAGTGGCTGATGGCCGGCGGCGACAGCCCCACCCGCGTCATGACGATCAGCCTGCCGCTGATCATCAACGACATGTGGGGGCAGACAGGATGACTAGCTGGTTCGCGCACGTCCTCGGCCTCGATGACCTGTCCGGCTACTGGTACGGCTGGTGGTCCGGCGCTGGCTCCGATGTGTCCGAGCTGGCCCTGGTCGGCGCCCTGCTGGCCGGCATCCGCGCCCGCAACTGCGAGGTCCGCCGCTGCTGGCGCCTCGGGCGGCACACCACCGCAGCCGGCCACCGCGTGTGCCGCCGGCACCACCCCGACGATCACCTCAGCGCCGCGCAGGTCATCTCCGACCACCACAGCGCACTGCGCACCGGACAGGAGTGAGGGCGGCCATGACCAAGCAGTCAGGTCTCGGAGACGGATTCTGGATCGGGGGCACCGACCTGTCCGGGAATGTCCTGGAGCTGAAAAAGATTTCCGGGAGCGTGGCGCTGCTGGACGTCACCCCGATCAACGCCTACGCCCACGTGCGCCTCGGCGGCCTACGCGACGGCACCATGCAGCTCACCTCCGCATTCGACCCGCTCGTGGAGCACCCGGTCCTCTCGGCGCTGCCACTCACCGACGTGATCTGCACCTACGCCCGTGGCACCACCCTCGGCGCCCCAGCCGCATCCTGCAACGGGAAGCAGATCGACTACGACCCGACGCGCGCCACCTCCGGGATGCTCACCCTCGACGTGGAGGTGCAGGCCGACGGCTACGGCCTGGAGTGGGGTAGTCAGCTCACCCCCGGCATGCGCACCGACACCGCCGCCACCAACGGCTCGACCGTCGATCAGGGCGCCGGCACCGCCTACGGCGCGCAGGCATACCTGCACGTCGCCGCCCTGACCGGCACCGATGTGACCGTGCAGGTGCAGCACTCCACCGACGGCACCACCTGGACGACGCTGCTGGCATTCCCGCAGGTCACGGGGGGTGCTCCGCTGGCTGCGCGGGCCAGCGTCACCAACACGACCACGGTCAACCGATACGTGCGCGCATCGACGGTCACCAGCGGCGGCTTCAGCAGCTGCCGCTTCGCCGTCGTGCTCACCCGTAACCCGATCGCAGGACAGGTCTTCTGATGGCCGCCAGCCTGATCCCGTCGCCGGACGGCATGCGCATGCCGCCGGCTCTGCCGTCCTCGGCGATGACCACCTACCAGATCCTCGCCCCGCTGGCCACGCACTGGCGGGCGGCCAGCTGCGAGGAGGTCGGCTGTCTCGCCCACCATCACGGATGGGTGACGGTCGTAGATGAGGCCACCGAGCTGGGGCAGCGTCAGGCGCACCACATCCGCAGCGTCTCCCGCCGCCCCTACACGCAGGAGCGGCGCGAGGACGGCCGCACAAGCTTCCGCTTCGGCGCCGGCCTGGAGTGCTTCGCCGAGCACCGGATCCGGATCGAGCGCCCGGAGCACTTCCTGCGCCGCGCCGGTGACTGGCGCGGCACCACCGGACGGCCCTACCTGCACACCAGTGCGGACAGCTGGGTCGATGACATGCAGACCAACCAGGACCGGCTCGCCCGGATCATCAAAAGGGGTTAATTATGGCCAAAATGAGTGGCCTTGGGTGGACCACGCTGATGGTCGCGGACGCGACCGGCACGGCGCAGGACATCCGCACCGACACCACCAACCTGCAATTCTCCACGCCGCGCGCGGTGCAGGACGTGACCGGCATCGACAAGTCCGCGAATGAGCGGCTGCTTCTGCTCGCGGACTTCTCGATCACCCTCAACGGGGTCTTCGACCCGGCCGCGAACCTGGCGCACGCCGTCTTCTCCACCATCCCGTCCACCAGCGTGGTGCGGTCCACCGCGATCACCGTCAACGGCAAGAGCTTGTCGGCGAACTGCGTGTACACGGACTATCCGCTCACACGCTCCAACACCGGCGAGCTGACCTGGGCCGTCCCGGGTGCGCTGGCCGACGGCGCCGTCCCGACGTGGAGCTGACCATGAGCAGCCCCTACATGCCGGCACGTCGCCGCTACCACCTCGACTTCGCCGGCACCGAGTACGACGGGCTGCGGGTGCGGGCCGTCGCCAAGACCCTCGGCCAGGTCCTGGCCATGGCCGAGCAGGACGACGAGCTGAGCGGGCTCGGCCGCGACGGCGTCATGGCCAGGCTGGAGGTGATCGTCGATGCCATCGACGAGTGGAACCTGGCCGACGACGACGGGCACATCCTGCCGATCAGCGTGCAGTCGCTGCTGGATCAGGAGCAGGTGCTCGTGGATGCGATCGGCGCCGCCTACCTCACCGCGATCACGCAGGCGCCGCGCCCTTTGCCGACGCCATCGGAGCCTGGCGATCAGGAGGTGTCAGCGTCGATCCCGATGGAGCCGCTCACGCCGTCGGGAAGCCTGCTGGCCTGATCGACGCCGAACTCATCATCACTCTGTGTGACAGGTGGCATAAGTTGCCGTCGGAGGTGATGGCAGAGCCGGCCGACATCCTCGCCCTCATCCACACCGTGACGCTCGCACAGGGAGGTGACTGACCGTGGCCAGCAGTAACTATGTCGAGATCTTCGTCCGCGCCCGCGACCAGGCCACTCCCGAGCTGGACGACCTGAAAGCCAAGCTCGACGAGCTGAAGGCCAAGGTCGCCACCGCGCGGGCCACCGTCGATGACGAGGGCGCCGCCGCGAAGCTCGACGCCCTCGACGCCAAGCTGCTGACGCTCAGTAAGCGGGTGGCGAATCCTCGCATCAACATGCAGGGCGCGGTGGCTGCGGAGGCGCAGATCCACGGCGTCGAATCATCCCTGGACCAGCTCGGGGAGAAGTCCGACGAGGTCTCGGCGCGGACGCAGAGTGACGGCGAGAACGCGTTCAAGAAGTGGGGGGAGCTCGCTCTCGCCGCGTCGCCGATCATCTCCGCCGCGCTGCTGGGAGGTGTCGCCACCGCCGTGGCCGGCCTCGGCATCCTCGTCCTCAAGAGCAATCAGCAGATCGACGCCGCGTGGAAGCAGACCTCTCACGACATCGGCGGCTACATGGTCGCGGCGGCGCAGCCCATGGTGCCGGCCGTCGTCGGGGCGCTCGGGCAGATCGAGACCGCCACCAGGCAGGCAGCCCCCCAGCTTGATCAACTTTTCGCCGGGGCGGCGAAACTCATCCCGGGCCTGACCACGGGGGTGCTGTCGCTGGCGACGAATGCGCTGCCGGGCCTGGTGACCGCGACGCAGGCCGGGCAGCGCGTCATGGCCGGATTCGACTCGCTCCTCGGCTCCGTCGGGCAGGGCATCAACGGCTTGATGAGCGGCCTCGCCGGGGGCACTTCGGGGGCGAGCTCCGCGCTCGTCGCGCTCGGCCACATCCTCGACGGTCTCCTGACCGACATCGGGCAGATCGTCGGGCACCTCTCGCAGGGTCTCGGGCCGGCGCTCGGCGACATCGCCGCCGTGGCGATGCCCGTCGCTCATGCCTTCACGCAGGTCATCGATGCGCTGCCGGCGCCGCTGATCCGCGCCGACGCCGACGCCCTCGGCGCTCTGTTCGCCGCGTTCAAAGTAGGACAGATCGCCGGCCTGATCAGTGAGGAGCAGGGCTTCTTCTCCTGGATCGGCTCGATCGCCACCAGGGCATACACGGCGACCACAGCGGTGCTCGGCTTCACGAAGGCCGAAGAGGGTGCTGCTGAGGCTGCCGCGACAGCCGCGACAGCGCAGGAAGCCAGCGCGGCCGCCGGTTCCGGTGGCGCTGCTGGTGGTGCGGCAGCCGCTGGCGAGGAGACAGCGTCGGGATGGGCGAAGGCGATCCCGATCATCGGGATCGCCGCCGTGGGCGTCACCGCCCTGGCCGGCACCATCGGTCACCTCTTCTCGCAGACAGTCAACGCCACCATCTCAACCCAGCAGCTCGTCAGTGACGCCCTGTCGGGGCCTGGTGGCCTGGCGGATGCCATGCAGAAGCTGGCCACGCCCAATACCACCAGGGGTCTACTTGAGGGCGCGAAGAATGTCGCGAATGAGGATGCGGCGCTCGCGCAGCTCGTCTCCTCCGGGCACGCCGCTGAGGCGTCTGACCTGCTCGCCAAGCTCGGCGTCAATGCGCAGACGGCCGCGCAGATCTTCCCCCAGTACACACAGGCGCTGGCGACGGCCGCCGCACAGACCAAGCAAACCGACGACACGATGAAGGACGCGGTCTCCGCGCTGGCCGCGCAGACCGCCTCCACGATCACCAGCACTCAGGCGCAGATGCAGTATGTGGCCTCAGCCGCCGGGGCGAAGGCGACACTCCAGTCGATGGTGCTCCAGCAGTACGCGTCCGCGCAGCAGGCCACACTCACCGCGCAGGCCCTCAACATTGCCGCTCCGGCCCAAGATCATCTCACGCAGGCGGCGATCCAGGCGTCCGTCGCCTACCAGCAGACCAGCACCTACGCCCAAGAATATAGCTCTGCGCTCACGTCCGTGTACACAAAGTACACGGATGCGACGGCGGCGCAGGCCCAATTCACGGTCGATCTCCAGCAGCTCCCCGCCCAGATCAAGCAGGCCGGCGTCGGCTCCGCGCAGGCGTCACTGGATTTCACTCAGCTCTCCAGCGCCGCGCAGCAGGCCGCCACGGCGATCTACCAGCAGACCGGCTCCGCGACCAAAGCCGACACCGCACTCCAGGGCTACATCATCCAAATCGATCAGGCCGCACAAAAGGCCGGATACACCAAATCGGGTATCGACAAACTCAATATCTCCCTTTTCGGTACACCGGATGTGAAGACCATCCATATCAGTGCACCCGGCACTGACCAGGTCACCAATGATATCCAGGGAATTCTGCGCGGATTGTCGGGAATTCGCCCCGGCTATATGATGAAATTTAGTGCGGATACCACAAATGCGGTGAATGCGATCGCTCAACTTCAGGGCCAGATCCAGCACACCTCGTGGCTAGCCCAGGGGCTACGCATGATCGGCCTCGCCCACGGCGGCGCCGTCGGCGGCGGACCCTACGCCCACGCCGCCGAAGGCGGCCCGCGCGGCAACCTTGTCATGGTCGGGGAGCACGGCCCGGAGATCGCCCGGCTGCCCATCGGCTCCACGATCATGTCCAATCCGGACAGCATGAGCATGCTCGGTGGCGCCGGTACCCAGGTCCAGGTCCAGCTGGAATGGACCGGGGGCGCAGGCGCTGGCGACCAGCTCTGGAATTGGATCAAGAGCAACATTCGCGCCCGAGCCGGTACCGGCTCGGGCAGCGTCCAGCGCGCACTCGGACAGGGAGCCTGACATGCACCGGTACATCACCTGGAATGCGGCGATGCCGACGACGTCCCCGGCGGCGCGGGTGAGCACCGGCACCGCCACCAAGACGATGCTCCAGCTCGCCACCCCGGCGACCCGGCAGTGCCAGCTCATCCGATGGGGCTACAGCCTGGACGGGATCACCGCGTCCGGGCAGACCGGGCAGGTCGAGCTGATCCAGACCGACGTCGCGGCGACGGTCACCGCGCACGTCGCCTCCGGCCTGATCGGCCTGGACCCGAATGTGCCCGCGTCGCTGATGAGCCTGGGTACGGCGGCCACCGGCTACAGCGCCAGCGCTGAGGGCACCCCGGCGGCCACCCGGCTGCTCGACTCCAACCTCGTCCCGGTCACCGCCGGCCTGACCGAGGTCAACTACGATTTCCAGTGGATGCCTGACGAGCGCCCGATCATCGCGGTCAGCAAGTTTCTGCGGGTCAGAGCCACGTTCACCGGCACCGGTGTCAACATGCTGACATGGATCGTGTGGGACGAGTGACGTCAACGTGTTGACAGCCGCGCACTGTGCCGCGTGGGCGTGGGGACGCAAGTCGCCCGGCCCGGCGGTCGCGATCGTGCCTGGGCCGGCCGCGCAGGGCGGCAGCCCGTACACGTCCACGACGGTGGGTCCGCCGATCGTCGAGATGTACGTGGGTGGTGCGTGGACGGACATCAGCCAGTACGTGTACTACCGGGACATGATCACGATCTCGCGGGGGCGCCCCGACGAGACGAGCACCATCCAGCCGCAGACGTGCACGCTGACCCTCAACAACCGCGACGGCAGATTTAACCCGCTGAATCCGCTTGGCCCCTGGTATGGCACATTCGCGAGGAATGTCCCTTTGCGGGTGTCGCAGCAGTACAACGGCACCCGCTGGCCGCGCTTCTACGGGGAGGTCGCCGCACTCCCCACCAGCAGCGACCAGTCCGCCACCGACGTGTACTGCCAGATCACCGCCGCCGGCATGCTACGCCGCATCAACGCAGGTCAGTCCCCGCTGCGCTCGGCGATGTACCGGGGCTACACGGCGACCTCCGCCCTCGGGTCGCTGCCGCCCTCAGTGCGGCCGGTCGCCTACTGGCCATGCGAGGACGGCCCCACCTCGACCAGCATCGCCGCCGCCACCCCCAACACGGCCACGATGCTGATCACGGGCAGCCCGAGCTTCGCCGCCGACTCCAGCTACTGGGCGTCATCAGCAGTACCAGTCCTCGACAAGTCCTCGTGGCGGGGGACGGTGGGCGCCGCCACGGACAATGGCACCGGCTGGCTCGTGTGGTGCATCATCGACGTGCCAGCCGGTGACGACGCGACCGGGAATCTCCTGACGATCACCACGGTCGGATCAAATGTCGCCACTATAGTGGTCCAATACAATCCGGGCGGCACCCTTACTTTCCTGACATACGACGTGAATGGCACTAACCTATTCACATCCGGCCCGTGGGCATTCAATCTCGTCGGGACCCCCGGGCTACTGATCGTCGGCGCTGTGCCGCAGTCCGGCGGCAGCGTCCTCTACGAATTCATCTTCATCCCCCAAGGCGATTACGGCGCATTTGGCATCGTAAACGTGACGCAGACCCCCGCTAATACTGGCCGCGTCTCCACCGTGACCATCAACTCGACGCGCACCATGGCCACCACCTCGGTGGGTCAGATCGCCGTCTCCGCCGACGCGGTCACCAATACGTCAGGCTTCCAGCAATCCTTGATCAACTCTTGGTCAGGGGAGACCCCCTACAATCGGTTCTTGCGCCTTTCCTCCGAGCAGGGCATACCGGCGATCGCCGTAGCTCCGGGTACCATCTGGTTCGACGACGTGCGCATGGGTATCCAAGATCAGCAGACTTTCGTCGAGCTGCTCCAGGAGCCGATCGCCACCGACCAGACCATCATGTATGAGGCACGCGATCAGCTCGCCCTGGTCTACCTCTCGCGGGCATCCCTCTACAATCAGGCGCCGGCACTCACCCTCGACTACGCCCAGAATCAGCTGTCGGCGCCACCGAATCCGCAATACGATGACCTGAATACACGCAACGATATTACGATCACTCGCAATTACGGATCCACGTATGAGCTGATTCAGGCCAGCGGTACCATGAATGTGCAGAATCCTCCGGCTGGCGTCGGTGACTACGAGTCCCAGTACGAGATCAGCCTCGACTCGGATACGCATCTGCCCGACCAGGCCGGCTGGCTGCTACATCTGGGCACCGTGGATGAGCCCCGCTACCCGTCGCTGTCGATCAACCTGAGGCACGCCACTTTCACCGGCAGCGTGGACATGATGAACGCTGCACTGAAAGTCGGCATCGGCTCACGCATAGTGATCAACAATGTGCCGGGTAACCAGGCCGCGTCGCCGGTGTCGGTGCTCGTGCAGGGCTACACCGAGACCCTCGGTGTCCTGGAGCACGACATCGTGTACAACTGCACCCCGGAGAGCCCATATCATGTGGCGATCCTCGACGACACGGTGCTGGGGCACGCCGACACGGACGGCTCCACGCTGGCCGCCGACGCCGCGCCCGGCGCGACCACCCTGTCGGTGGCGACCACCGGCTACCCGTCGCCGCTCTCCCCGCTGTGGACCACTGCCCCGGCCGACATGCCATTCGATCTGGCGATCTCCGGTGAGCGCGTCACGGTCACCGCGATCAGCGGCGCCACGTCCCCGCAGACATTCACCGTCGCCCGCGCGGTGAATGGCGTCAGCAAGCTCCTGCCGGCCGGCTCTGATGTGCGCCTGTGGCAGCCCATGATCCTAGGACTGTGAGGAGGGACACCGATGGCATACACGGCCGGTCAGCGCATTACCGCCGCGCTGCTGAATCAGCAGGCAGTACCGCCGATGGCGCAGCTCTACCAGACTGTCGCTCAGACGCTCACCACCTCCGTCTTCGCGCCGATCAGTATGGGTGCTGCGGCTATCGACACGGTCGGCGGCTGGAATGCCACAAACCCGACCAGGTATACGTCGCAGCTCGCCGGCACCTACCAGTTATCCGGGCAGATCGCATATGCGCCGAATGCGACCGGTGTACGCGACTCAAGGATATACAAGAATGGGGCGACACTGATGCCTCTGTGCCAGGCCATCGAGAATGCGGTAAGCGCCGGCCAGCACAATCTTGTGGTGCCCACCACTCTCGTCCACATGGAGGTCGGAGACTATGTGGAGATATGGGCCTACCAGTCATCCGGCGGATCCCTGGCCACCGTATACAATGGCGTCAATAATACTTCCGGAATGAACGTGTTATATGTGAGTACCGATAGGAGTGGCCCGTGATCACCGGCGCGGATTACTCATTCAGCCGGCCGCCGATATCGGCGCTGCGGGATGCGGGGGTGCGCTTCGTGTGCCGCTACCTGGCGCCGGCCAGCCCCGCCACGGCCCCGAAAATCCTGGAGGCATCCGAGCTAGTGTCGCTGCGCGGCGCCGGTATCGCCCTGGTCCTGGTGTGGGAGGGTGACGCCACCGACGCCGCTGGCGGACGCAGCGCCGGGGTGGAGGACGCGCGGGCCGCTCTGGCGCAGGCCACGGCCCTGGGCATGCCCGATGCGGTGATCTACTACGCGGTCGATTTCGACGCCACCAGCGGGGACCTCGGGCCGTCCGGGTCGGTGCGGCAGTACGCGGCCGGCTGGGCCAGCGTGCTGGGCGCCGCACGCTGCGGCGTCTACGGCGGCTACGCCACCGTCGCGGCGATCATGGGCGCCTCCCTGGCCCGCTACGGCTGGCAGACCACCGCCTGGTCGGCCGGCCGCTGGTATGGGCCGGCGCAGCTACGTCAGGGCGCCGAGGGCAGCATCGCAGGCGCGTCCATCGACTGGGACACGGCTCTGACCAGCGACTATGGACAGTGGCCGCGCCCGGCGGCCATGATCGACACGGAGGATGAGGACATGCCACAGCAGATTCAGGGCATCATCCCGGCCGGCACGCAGCCGATCTGCGTGGCCTCACCGGCTGGCGCAGCCTGGTCGGCCTACCCCGACACGGCACTGCACCTGAGCTACGACCACATCCAGGCCGTGGGTAGCCCGCCCCCGGCGACGGTGCGCGTCGCCACCTGGACTAGTGGCGCGAAGGGCCCTCGCATCCAGACGGTGAGCGTCCCGGTCGGCCCGGCGACCACACTCCAGATCCCCGGTGCGCTCGCAGTGTCACTCCAGACGCAGGAGCCGGGCGTGGGCTGGGCCATCGAGCGCGGGAGCTGGTGAGGTGAGCGCGACGGCGGTCCAGGCCGCCGCGCTGGCCGCCGCCCGGTCCTGGCATGCCCGCCTCCGGCGCGCCGTCGAGGGATTCGCCCCGACCCTGGCCATCCAGATCGCCGCCGCCGACCGGCCGCTGACCTGGGATCTGGTGGGGTCCGCCGCCGCCGCGACCGGGCTGCTCCTGGTCGGCGAGATCTGGCCGACCGTCCCGTGGGGTCGGCTGGGCGCCCTGGTCGAGACGCACCTGAGCCACCACACCAGCGAGTAGACCATGAGGGGGTGCCGTGGATGAGCCCACCATCGGAGAGCTGGCCCGGCGCCTGTCCATGGCAGAGGCCGACGTGCAGCGGCTCCAGGACTCCGCCGTGACCGGCGCCGCGCTGGGTGCGCTGCGGGAGCTGCTGGTGGAGGAGCGGCGCGCCGACCGGGACACGCTGCGCCGTATCGAGGGCGCCATCGCTGATGTGCGGGCGACGCTGACTGACCACATGCGGGAGGCTGTGGAGGGGGGCCGGCGGCGTGCCGATCAGGTATGGGTGCGGCTGGGGGCGCTGGCCACGGCGGCCGGTGCCCTGGTGGCGCTGATCGCGTGGGCCGCCAGCAAGGGAGGACACTGACTGATGCAGCCGCCGTCACTGCGGGCACGTGCCCGAGCTGAGCGCAGCGCCCGGTACCTGGTGATCGCCGCCGTGGTCGCGGCCCTGGGAGTGCTGACCTGGCAGCTGGTGTCAGCGGACCGGCGGATCAGCTCGCAGTCGGATGCGATCAGCCGGCTCGCGGACGGCCTGACGCAGGCACGCACCCAGCTCCAGCAGGCCGGGATCACCCCGTCGGTGGCGGCCCCGTCGGTGATCGTCTCCGCCGGGGCGCAGGGTCCGGCCGGACCTGCCGGTCCGGCCGGGAGCCCTGGTGTGGCGGGTAGCCCGGGTGCTGCTGGGAGTCCCGGCGCCGCTGGTGTGGCGGGTAGCCCGGGTGCTGCCGGAGCGCAGGGCGAGCAGGGCGAGCAGGGTGTGCCGGGCGAGGACGGCACTGACGGTGCTCAAGGGCCGGCCGGACCGGCCGGACCGGCCGGACCAGCTGGTAGCCCGGGCCCGGACTGCCCGACCGGCTACACGGCCACCCCCAGCGACCTGCCGACCGGCGGCAGCGTCATCGAGTGCTACTCGCCGCCGGCCACCGACACGTCCAGCGCGCCGGCCACCTCACAGGACAGCAGCACGTCCAGCAGTCCTGCCGCCCAGTGGCTGCTGGCCACGCTGCTGCCGGTCATCCGCCGTATCTGAGTCAGGCGGCGCCGTGGTCACGCGTGGTGGCCACGGGTGACCTTCTGCCGCAGGTTATCGCGGAGCTGCTCCAGCACGTCATCTAGGTCGGTGATCACGGTGTGCCCGTACTCGGACCAGGTGTCCGCCTCCGCCTGGAGGGCCTCCGCGATCTCGGCCAGGCGGCTGTCGGTGGTGTCGGCGGCCAGTCCGTACTCCCCCTCGGCGATCTCGGCGGTGACCACCTCACCGCCGTCGAGCTCGCCGACCAGGTCGCTGCTCTCCCACTCCCGATCCTCCAGGAGCCGCTCGATCTGCGCGCGGGCGGCCTTGGCGTGCGGCCCGTAGTGGCCGAGGATGTCGATGCTCGGCCAGCGGGCCTCGACGGTCGCGTCGTCCACGATCTGCTGCGCCAGCCCGGCGAGCTCGTGCAGGAGCGCGGTGGCGACCGCGCCGGTCAGAGAGGGGATATCCCATTGCAGGGCGACCCCCAGCTCTAGCGTCTCCGGGTGGGCGCCCCCGATCTCGGGGTCGTAGCCGGCGGTCAGGGTCCCGCCGTCGCGGATGTCCAGCTCGACGTACGCCGGCTGGGGCCGGTCCTGGCTGCGGTAGCGCGCGTACAGGTCCGTGGGACCGGGCGCGATGATCGTGACGGTCATGATGCCTCCTCAGATGGTGTGGTGCGTCGGGGTCGGGGCGCTGGTCGCAGGATCTGGGCGAGGAGGCGCCGGAGCGCCGCTGACCGGCTCAGGTGATGTGCGGCGGCGTAGGCGTCCACGTCGGGCAGCAGGTCGCCGAGCATCACCTCGACGCGGCCTCCGACCGGCGGCCGGCCCGGTCCCCTCGCGGGGACCGGGGCGGCGCCATGCCGGTCTGGCATGCTCACCGCTGCGCCAGGAGGGCGTCGATCTCGGCGATGCGCGCGGCCAGCCGCTCCCGCTCGGCTCGCAGCGCCTCGGCGTCCAGCTGCTGCTCGACGATCACGTACGAGTCGGCGGGGACGGTAGCCAGGGACGCGCGGGGGATGTCGCGGATCTCCACGATCACGTCGTCGGCGGCCTCGATCGCCGGGTACTGGCCCGAGCCGCCCGAGCCGTACAGCTGCCCGGCGACCAGGACGACACCGGCCGACAGCTGCACCGCGCTGTCGCGATAGCGGCGCTCGGCGATGGTGCGCCCGGCGAAGATGGCACGGCGCGCGTCGTCTCGGCGGCTGCCCTCGTAGTCGGCCAGGTGGACTCGGACAGTGACCACGTCAGCCGCCTCGTCGGGGCTGCCGTCGGTGCCGTAGATCGAGCGCGCCAGGTCCCGGACCTTCTGCTCGTCGCGGCCGTCGAAGTGCCAGCGCTTGCTGGCGACGTCCCAGCGTCCGCCAAGCTCCTTGGCGCGGGGCGACAGGTCGGCGTTGTAGGGGGAGCTGAGGTAGACGCGCTGGCCGTCGGTGGTGATACTGATGGACATGGTGCCTCCGAGGTAGGAGAGGATTTCGACCTGGTTCTATTCTGCCTCGGGGGCACCATGATCGCAATAGGTACCGGGACTTATTTGGTAACGGTCCGGTAACTTCCGCTCGGGGCGCATCGGCTGGCTGTCCAGGATGACCGTCTCGGGGTCAGCATCCTCGACATCCATGCCCTCAATCTGGCCATGGTGCCGCCCGACGGTGCCATGCTCGGCGCCCTGGCGGATGACGGGCGCTGGCGGCACGAGGTGCCCACGGGCGCCGCCGGGGCGCTCGTGCTGCTGGTCGAGCGCGCCTAGCCTGGACCATCCGCGCTGGCGGTGGCAGGCTGCGAGCATGCCTGTACTCGATGATCATGACGATATGCTGCTGCACTGGCCGGTCGAGGACTCCACGGACATGGTGTGCTGGCCGATCGACCTGCTCGCACCCCGCAGCCGTGACCGCTCCGAGCAGATCGCCGAGCGCGTGATGCGCCACCACTGGGGGTGCCCGGCCACTGTGCTGGTCGATGCGGTCGTGGACGTCGTGCACGACCTGGTCGGCTACGCCATCTACACCTCAGGGGTGGGCGCCCTCGACTACGCCGGCCTCACCCTGTGGCGCACCGACCGGCTCCCGCAGGGTCCGGGCGTGCTGGCCAGCCTGCACGACCGGCGCCGCTACTCAGCCGGCATGATCGCACCCCCGACGCACGCCTGGGCGCACGATCACTGGCTGGCAGACGCGGAGCAGATCGCCCGCACGGCCGGCGGCTACGTCGGGGCGCGCCCCGATGACGACGCCGGCGGCAAAACGCTTCAGGTGTGGATCCCGCAGCCGCCACGTACGACGGCGGTGCCGGCGGTGCTCAACCTGCGCTGAAGACCAGACCCCCGGCACCCGAGTGCCGGGGGTCTGGTCTGCCTGTCCTCGCGCTGAGCGCGGGATCACTATCTACCCGGCGGCCAGCCTAGCAGCCGGTGAAAAGCGCCAAATCGCCGGCGACGATCGCCGGCGGCTGCCCGGCTGCCAGGTCGCGGGTCGCCGCCTCGGCCGCGCGCACGCCGTCAGCCGAGGCGGCCGAGGTCGTGGTGTAGTCGAAGAGCAGCCGCACCAGCTGCTGCTCGTCGAACTCGGCCATCGACTGGCCGTCCGCGACGGCGACGGCCCACGCCCGCGAGGCGGGGCCGATCTGCTGCGCATCGGCGCGGGTGGCCGTCCCCTGGTAGCCGCACGCCGCCGGCAGCACGGCGCCCGACCTGGTCGTGGCCACGGGCGCGCCGGTCTGCGGGGTGCTCGGCGCGCCGGTCGAGCGGGTGGACAGCACGACGGCGACGACGACGGCGACGGCGACCCCCGCGACGGCGATCATCGCCCAGATGGCCTGAGCCGGGCGGCGGGAGGGCGCCGCCCGGCGGCTTGGCCGCGCTCCGATGGTGTACGCCGGCTCGATCCCGGATCGGCGGCGTGGCGGCAGCGGCGGCTCGGACATGGCACCCTCGACGTAGTCGTGACGGTGCTCGGAGTATGCGCGCGTGACGGTCATGATCGCCAGCTACCTCAGCGCGCCTTGCGGGGCCGCCGGCCGCGCCGTGGTGCGGGCAGCACCCACGCCACGGCAGCAGTGACGATCAGCCAGGTGGCCAGGACCGAGCCGAGCAGCACGGCCGGGTAGGTGCTGACCAGCAGAGAGACGTGCCCCATCGCGACATCCTGACGTCGATAATCCTACACTGACGTCAGTCAGTGTAGGATAGTCCACATGGCATCGCAAGAGCACGCGGACCTCCTGCTGGACATCTACGGCCGCGTATCCCGCAAGCGCGACATGAAGGCCAAAAGCGTGGATTCCCAGATCGCCGCTGGGCGGCGCGCGATCGCAGCACGCGGATGGCACGCCGGTGAGGTGCTGCGCGACGACGGGCGCTCCGCCTGGACTGGTGGCCCCCGGCCAGGGTGGGACGCGCTGATGGAGAGGCTCGGCGCCGAGGTCACCGACGGTGCCTGGGTGTACGAGCTGGCGCGCTACACCCGGCAGCCCCGTGAGGCCGAGGAGATGATCGCGATGCTGGCGACGCGGACGCGTCCGCTGCTGCTCGTGTCCAGCCAGATCACGTACGATCTGTACTCCTACGAGGACCGCAAGCGGGTGCGGGACATCATCGCCAGCGCTGCCTACTACTCGGACGTGCTCTCGGACGCGGTCGCCCGTGGCAAGCGCGACCGCGCCCACGTCGAGCACCTGCCGAATGGCAAGCGCGGGTTCGGCCGTCGGGTGGACGGCACCGTCGTCGAGGAGGAGGCGGCGATCCTGCGTGAGGCAGCCTCGCGGGCGCTCGACGGCGAGGCTGACGCGGACATCGTCCGGGACCTGCGGGAGCGCGGCATCACAGGTCTGAGTGGCGCCCCAGTCTCGCAGACCGCGCTGCGTCGCTGGCTGGTCCGGCCGAGCGTGGCCGGCATCCTCACTCACCAGGGTGAGGAGGTGGGCACTATGGAGCCGATCATCGACCGTGCCGACTGGGAGCGCCTGGTCGCCCAGCGCGCTGCGCGCGCGGCCGGACGGCAGCCCTCGCACCGGTACCTGGCGGTCGGGTACGTGGACTGCGCGCCGTGCGCCCGGCCGCTGACCGGCAGGCTGGAGGCACCCCTGGCCGACGGCACCCGCAAGCGCGCCTACGGCTGCTACCACCCGGCATCCTCGCGGCTCGGGACCGGCTGTCTGGGATCTCACATCCTGGCTGAGGTGCTGGAGGAGTGGCTCCGTGATCTGGTGATCGACCGGCTCTCCGATGCCCGGGCCGCTGCTGCTCGGGCGGTCGCGCAGGGCGAGCTGGCCGCGCGCAGCCAGCAGCTCGCGGCGCGGCTGGAGGAGCTGGAGACGATCGCGGTGACCCTGGCCGAGCGGCTGGGCCGAGGCGAGATCAGCCTCGCGCGGCACGACGCGGCGGTGCTGCCGCTGGATCGGCAGGCCCAGCAGCTACGTGCGGAGCTGGCGGCGCTGCCGGCGCCATCGTCGGTGCCGATGACGCCGGCCGATCCGGCTGAGGTGGCGCGCACGTGGGATCACCCGCAGACCACCACCGGGCAGCGCCGGGCGATGATCGCCTCTGCGCTGGCTGGTGCGCGGGTGCTGGTGCACCCCACGGACGTGCTGCCTCGCATCAGCCTCAGTCGCGGTGCGGTGGGCGGCTGATGCTGCCGGCGCGGTAGCCGAGGATGTAGGAGATCCGGGCTACGACGATCTCGTCGAGGATGACGACGGCTACGGTGGTGGCCGCAGCGGCCGCTGCGGCCACGTCCTCGGCGCTGTCCATCCAGCGGTGCCAGCCGAGCGCGCCGCTGGATGGCAGCACGATCATCAGGACTGCCGGCAGCCATGCGAGAGCCACTAGCGCGATCCGCTTCTGACGGTGTGTCATGCACGCCTCCCCAGGTGTCCCACCAGGTCCCACACCTCAGTACCACGTCCGGTGATCGTCAAGGGGATTCACTCGATCGAGTGAATCCCGTTACAGTCGGTCACGTGGATTTGTGTCGGTTGTCCCGGGATCCTCCTGTGCGCGTAGCCTGCTTAGCTCGCTGACCAGGGCACTCTTCTGACGGGGCGTCAGGTACGCGCTTGTGAGGATCTCCGCCACGGCCGGATCGTCGTGCACGGGGCGTGACACGGGGGTGGGTGCGTCGCCGGCCAGGATGGCCTGGACGCTGCCGTGCGTCCACTCCAGCGCGTCCTCCAGCGACGCGACCACGTAGGGAGTCAGCGCACCTACGCCGGCGCGCACGCGGCCGAGGGTGGACAGTGACATCGAGGCCCGTGACGCCACCTCCTGGAGGCGCAGTCGTAGCTGCGCGGCCCGTGCCTCGATCGCCTGCCGCAGGCGGTCACGGTCTGCGTCCATCATCCCTCTCCCGAGTGCTGGTGCTCTCCCTCGACACTAGACGGAGAGTCATGACGTGTCATGCCGGGTGGGAAAGGCTTGACCCAATCACGACCCACCCCTTGTCATCACACGTCATGAGTCGTAGGCTGTGGTCATGCCGACGACCACCGACCTTGCCTTCTGTGGCGCTCGCCTGCACGCGGAGCGCAAGCGCTCCGGCTACTCACAGCAGGAGCTGGCCGACATCTGTGTCGCGCTCGGCACGGCCACGACCCAATCGCACCTGAGCCTGCTGGAGGCCGACCGGCGCCGCCCGTCGGTCCACCTGCTGGCCACCCTGGCCACCGCGCTGGGGGTGCCCGTGGCGAGCCTGCTGGCGCAGGTGCAGCAGTGACCGGCCCCGAGCGCGACGAGCTGACTCGTCAGGCGGTGGCCGCAGCTCGCACGCTGCCGCCCCTGACCGACGAGCAGGCCACGGCTGCCGGGCAGCTGCTCGCGCAGATCGCCGCCTCCTGGACTCAGGAGCGCGCGGCCTGACAAAAGGCGCGCCGGCCGCTCCCACGGCCGACGCGCTGACCACCACAGCAGACCCCTTGAGAGAGGAGATGGTAGCCGTGACCACCACCGTACAGGACCCATCCGACCACCCGGCTGGCCGCGTCGGCGTCGCGCGCGCCGTGCTCGACGAGCTGTACGGCGCCGACCAGGAGGTCACCCACCCGGCGGTGCGCCTGGCGTCCGCGCACGGCGCGCTGCTCGGCGTCACCGTCGAGATCCGCACGATCGCCGACGAGGTGGCAGCCACCCTGGATGACCTGATCGTCGCCCTGCGCAGGCTGACCGAGCAGGCCCCGGGTGGTGTGTCGGCGTGAGCGCCTCATGGATCGAGGACGTGCACACCGCCCAGATGACCGCCCTGGGCATCCTGGCCAGCCTCCAGCTGGACGCTGAGGACGTGCTGAACGTACAGCTGCGCACCGGTGTGTCCAGCTCGCGGGGCGCGCACGAGCTGGTCGTGCAGCTGCGCGGCCACGACCCGTCCACGACCGTGGCGCAGCTGCGGGCCGTGAGTGAGGCGCTGGGCTGGCCGATCGAGGGCCGCGCCGTCAGTGTGGCACCTGGCCGTGTGCACCTGGCCGTGGACGGACCGCTGGCCGGCATGCAGGTCACCGTGGTGGTGGTGGTGGACGCCGAGTGCGTGCCCGAGGACATCCCCGTCACCCCCGCTGGCGGTGCGTCGTGATGGCCGCGTCCACGCGCCGGCCGATCTCGGTGCCCGAGGCGCACGCGATCGAGGCGCTTTTCAGCTCGCACCACCAGGTGCACGAGGAGCTGACCGACCAGCAGGTCGCCGCGGCGGTGCGCGAGGTGCTGCACCGGCACGGCCTGGCGTGGGCGCTCGCCCAGCTGGCCGACGCCTACGGCCACCAGGACGCCGCCTGGGCGCACACCCGCACCGAGGGGCCGGCGCAGCGCGCCGACTGGGCGCGCCGGCACGTGCTGACCGCAGCCGAGCACGGCGTGGACTGGGGCGCCGTCCTGGCCGACACCGAGGCGATGACGTCGTGAGCACCTTCGCCGAGGGCTACATCGATGTCGCCGAGCGCATCGCCGCATTCCGGGAGCTGTACCCGACGGGCAGCCTCCAGCCGGCCGACCCGGCGCGCCCATACCGCATCGAGACCATCGGCGACCAGATCCACATCGTGTACGGGGCTGCCGCCTACCGCACCCCGGACGATGTGCGGCCCGGTATCGGCTACGCGTACGAGCCCTACCCCGGACGCACCCCCTACACGCGCGGGTCGGAGCTGCAAAACGCCGAGACGTCGGCGTGGGGGCGGGCGATCGTCGCGGCGCTGGCCGCCGACACCAAGCGCGGGATCGCCTCCGCGCAGGAGGTGCGTAACCGTCAGGCCGACCGCGACCGCGACGCCGATGCGGCCCAGGATGGGCCGCGTCGGGCGCAGCGCTCCCGACCACGCACCCCACCGGCCGACGAATGGTCCACGCCACCCGTGCCGCCGGACGAGCAGGTGCCGATGGCCCCGGCCACCGCGATCGACCCGGCCACCGGGGAGGTGGCCATGGACCAGCTGGCGTCCAGCCTCACGGACGCGATGGTCGCCTGCGACAGCCTGAGCGACCTGACGGAGCTGGGCACCCAGATCCGTCAGGCCACCGCCGAGCTGCGCGCCGACGAGATCACCCACCTGCGGGCCGTCTACGCACAGCGGCAGACCGCGCTGCGCGAGGCCGCCTCGTGACCGGCTACCACAGCAGCGACCGCGACAGCAGCCGGCGCCGCATCCTCGCGGCGCTGCTCCCCGGCGCGGCGATCATCCGGCTCATCCCGCACTACACCAAGCCCTACGGCTGGTCCTGGAGCGTGCGCGCCTGGGCCGACCGTGACCGGCACGCCGAGCTGGCCGTCGCACATGCCACCGGCGCGGCCGTGGCGGTGCTCATCTCCTGCTGGCACCTGGCGGTGTCGATGACCTGCATCCACGACCTGCACGTGGCCACGCTCATGCTCCACGAGCCCGACGCGGACGGCGCCGTGGGCACCCGCGCCCACCGGCCGTCGTCCTGGCCGGACGTGCGCCCGTGGCCGTCTCCACACCCCCACGACCTCTAAAGGATCATGATCATGAGTCTGTACACGGGTACGGCCGGCGTCTGCGGCATCATCGGCGCCGTCGTCTACCTGATCTGGCTGGGGATCCGCCTGACCGACGGTGCGCTCGCACGGGCCGCCTGGCGGCGCGCGCAGCGCCGCCACCGGCGGACCTCGATCGCCCACGAGCTGCGCGCCCTGGGCGTCGAGCAGCGGTTCGAGGACGCCGTCCGCGACGACCTGGCGCTCCTGGACGCGCTGGCCGCCGACCCGGCGGACGTGGCTGCCGCCGACGAATGGGTGCGCACCGGCGAGTGGCCCACCCTCGTGGCCGGCACTGCGCAGCCGCCGCACGAGCTGATCACCGACCTGGACGGAGACGCCTCATGAGTACTCGCATCACCGCGCTGACGGATGAGCAGCGGGCGGCGATTCCGGCGCATGTGGCCGCGTGGGTCGCCCGTGGCGTGGACACGTCGCCGGCTGATCACGCGGTGGTGGAGGCGGGTATCCGGGACTGCTACCGGTATGCCGGGCTGACGCAGCCGGCACGGATCGTGTGGGTGCCCTCGCCGCTAGTGGTGGCGCTGGCCGGGCCGATCGCGGCGTCGCTACTGACTGACAGACGCCCTACGCGCGGCGTCGTCGACGACGTCGACGACGTCGCGGACGTCGCGGTCGTCGACGCCGTGCACGGCGCAGTGCGCGACGTGGTGCGCGGCGCGGTGCGCGGCGCGGTGCACGACGTCGACGACGTCGACGACGTCGTGGACGACGTGGTGCACGGCGCAGTGCGCGGCGCGGTGCGCGGCGCGGTGCACGACGCGGTGCACGACGTCGTGGACGTCGCGGTCGGCGACGCCGTGCACGGCGCAGTGCACCACGTCGCGGTCGGCGACGCCGTGCACGACGCGGTGCACGACGCGGTGCGCGTCGCGGTGCGCGTCGCGGTGCGCGGCGTGGTGCACGACGTCGACGACGACGACGACGTCGTGGACGACGCGGTCGTCGAGGCGGTGCACGACGCGGTGCGCGACGTCGTGGACGTCGCGGTCGGCGGCGCAGTGCACGACGCGGTGCGCGCCGCCGTGCACCGCGCGGTGCACGACGCGCACCGCGTCGCCGTGCACCGCGCGGTCGGCGACGCAGTGCGCGACGTCGTGGACGTCGCGGTCGGCGACGCAGTGCACGACGTCGTGGACGTCGCGGTCGGCGGCGCAGTGCACGACGCGGTGCGCGACGCCGTGCACCGCGCGGTGCGCGACGCCGTGGGCGGCGTCGTCTACTGGTGGCGCTACCTGGGTGGTCAGCACTGGGCGGCATGGGGCGCCTCCCTGGCCTACTACCGGGACGTGTGCGGCCTCCAACTGCCCGGCGACCTGTGGGAGCGCGCCCGCGCCTACGATGCCGCCCAGTCGGCCGGCTGGTGGTGGGCGCACCGCGACTATGTGATCGTCGCCGAGCGTCCGCGCGTGCTGCACACCGAGCGTGTCGCCCCCGATGGGTGGGGCAGTCACCGGCTGCACTGCGCCACCGGCCCGGCGATCGCGTGGGACGGCTGGGCGCTGCACTACTGGCACGGCCGGCGCGTGCCCGCCTCCCTGATCGAGGGCGACGGCTGGACCGTGGAGCAGATCCTCGCCGAGCCCAACGCGGAGATCCGCCGCTGCGCGATCGAGCGCATCGGCTGGGAGCGGCTGGTGGCCGACGCCGGGCTGCGCGCCGTGGCCACCGCGCCGGACCCCGGCAACGCGCCCCACGAGCTGGCGCTCTACGACTTGCCGCCCGACCTGGCCGACATGTACACGTGGCCGGCACGGCTGCTGCTGGCCGTCAACGGCAGCGTCGAGCGCGACGGGACCCGCCGCCGCTACGGGCTGATCGTGCCCGCACACCATGAGGATCCGGTCGCGGCGGCGGCGGATCTGTACGAGTGGCCGATCGAGGCCTACCGCCGCCTGGAATGCCGCCGGTGAATCAGACCCCTGTCCTCAGGGCCCTGAGGACAGGCCACCCCACAGAGAGGATCACACCAGTGATCACGACCCTGTCCGACGCGGAACAGACCTACGGCCTGGCGCTGCTGGAGCACCTCGACCGCACCGTGACGGTGCCGGTCATCAGCCACGCCGCCGCGCAGGGCGACGTCAGCATCCTGCGCGTCACCACCGGCGCGGCCACCATCCCCATGCCGGCCGCCGGTGTGCCGGTGGTGCGCGGCGAGGACGGCGGCCACACCCACCTGCTGCTCGGCGCCGACTGCTACTGGACGCCGGCCGACGGCACCACCGAGAGCACCCTGCTGGGCACCCTCACCGTCCCCGACGGCGAGCAGGCTCTCCTCTCGCACCCCGAGCACGGGGCGCTGCTCATCGAGCCCGGCACCTACCGCATCGGCCGGCAGCGGGAGTACGCCGGCGAGTGGCGGCTGCTCGCCGACTGATCACCGCCGCCCCGTCGACAGCGACGGGGCGGTGCGTGCCCGATGACGAGCCCTCAGATCCCCGCTGCCGGCGCGCGTCCGCACACTGCGCCGGCAGCGGGCACCACCACCCTGGAGCCCACCATGACCGATAGCGCTACCCGCCGGTCTCGGCGTAGCGCCCGCGACGCCGGGACCCGCGCCGAGACCGCCGTCGCCCGCTACCTGCGCGACCACGGCTTCGCCCACGCCGAGCGCCGCGCCCGGCGTGGGCGCCTGGACGAGGGCGACATCGCCGGCATCCCCGGCGTGGTAATCGAGGTCAAGGACTGCCGCCAGCTGACGCTCAGCGCGTGGCTGCGTGAGGCGGACGTGGAGCGCGACCACGCGGGCGCGTGGCTCGGCGCCGTGTGGCACAAGCGCAGCGGCCGGGCCGACCCGGGCGAGTGGTACGTGACGATGACCGGCGCGGCCTTCGCGGCGCTGCTGCACGACGCGGACGCGTCGTGATGGGCATCACCGCACTGGAGCCGCAGGGCGCCCGGCAGGCCATCCCTCCCGCGTACACGGAGTGGATCGGCGCCGCCCTGCTCACCCATCTGACTATGACAGGAGCCTGATCGTGGACTGGTTCAAGATGCCGGCCACCCTCGACGACGACCCGGCCATCCAGGCTGCGGACGCCGACGTGCCTGGTGCCGGCTGGCTGTGGGTGATGGCCCGCTGCTACATCACCCGGGCCAAGACCGGCGGCGCGATCCCGCGCACTCAGCTGCGCCGCTTCGGGGCGGCCGACGTGGACTCCCAGGTGGCCGCGCTGGTCGAGCACGAGCTGTGGGCGCCGGCCGACGGCGGGTACGTGGACGTGCGGTGGGCTGAGGACCAGGCCGAGCTGGAGGCCCTGGAGGCGCGCCGACGCGCCGACCGGGACCGCCAGCGCCAGCGCCGGCGCGGTGCCGGCACGGCGACGCCGCCTGACGAGCCGTCACGTGACGTGTCACGTGACACGTCACGTGACGTGTCACGTGACACGTCACGTGACGTGTCACGTGACGTGTCACGTGACGTCACGGCCCCAGAGAAGAGAAGAGAAGAACTACCTACCCCCCTACCCCCCGCGCCGCCGGACGAGCCGGTCGAGCCGGCCGCCCAGGCCGGTCGGGCGGTCGGTGATCCCTCGAAGACCGACGCCCAGGCACAGCAGGTGCTCGACGCGCTGCCGCCCCGGCTGCGGCCCGGCCGTGCCGCCGCTGGGCGCGTGACCACCGTGCTGGCCGAGCTGCTGGCCGTCGGCTGGCCACCCCAGCTGCTGGCCAGCCGCATGGCCATCGACGCACCGGACCAGCTGAGCAACGTCGGCGGCTGGCTGATCTCCCGGCTGCCGACCGGCCCGTACACCCGCGCGCCGACCAGCACGCTGCCCGAGCCCTGCGGAGCGTGCGGCCCGAACCGGCTGATCGAGACCCCTGACGGCCGCGCCGCGCGCTGCCCGACCTGCCACCCGCTCGCCACCAGGAGTGCCTGATGACCACCAGCACCACCACCCAGCAGCCGACGCACCAGGCCGGCCCGCGCAGCATCCAGGGCGGCATCCCCACCCTGACGCACATGGTCGCGGCCACCGCCCGGCGCGCCCTGTGCGGCGTTGACGCCAGCCACCAGGCCGACGTCAACAACGCCAGCGACGAGGCGCCCTGGTGCCCGGCCTGCATCGCCATCAAGCGGCAGCGCGGACGCGACTGGTGGACCACGCCATGACCGGCCGAGACGAGCGCCAGCGCCACGCCGTCGAGGCTGCCCTGGTCGCCGTGCTGCGCATCCAGCCCGACGGCGCCGACCCGACGGTCGTGGCCCACGAGCAGTACTGCCGCATCGAGCAGGACTGGATCCTCACTCGGCGGCCGGCCGCCGACGACGACCGCCACGACTGGCGTACCCGCGTCGGCCCGGCGCCGGCCGAGACCACCCGCCGAGGACTCGCCGCCGCCCGCGCCGCCATCCACCGAGAGGAACCCGACCGTGACTGAGCGACCCACCCCGCAGCTGGCCGGGCGGCTGGCTGAGCTGCGCGCCTCACACGACCGTCAGAGGTGCCCAATGGCCAGTGACGAAACGCTGCTCGACCTCGGCACCGCCCTCGACCGCGTGCGCCTGCGCCCCGATTCCCGGTACGGGCAGCCGGACATGGCCGAGTACTACGACGGCCAGCCGCGCCTGTGGCTGACCGTCGGCGACGAGCCTGTCGGCCACACCGCGCCCCTGGACGTCGAGGCCGCGAGCGAGGTCGCCCGCGCGCTGCTCGACTGGCTCGCCGAACACGGCCACCCCCAGACGCAGTGGGGCGTCGATCACGCGTGCCTGTTCTACGGCACGCCAACCACCTACAAGTCCCACGCCGAGGCGTACGGACACGTTCAGCGGGCCAACGCCGCCGGCTCCCAGTGTCGACTCGTCCGCCGGCACGTCACCAGCTGCCTGCCGGCATGAGCAGCCGAGCCGCGTGGCGCGGTGGCACCGACCGCGCCGCCGACTGGCGCGACCAAGCCGCCTGCCGGCTCATGGACACCGAGCTGTGGTTCCCCACCACCGGCGAGGCCGCCCCGGCTGCGCGCGCCGCCTGCGAACGCTGCCCTGTCGCCGGAGCATGCCTGGCCTGGGCGCTCGACCACGAGCGCCACGGCTGCTGGGCCGGCACCACCGCCGAAGAGCGCACCCGGCTGCGCCGCGAGTACGGCATCAAGCTCGACGACCTCTCCCCGCACAGCTACCTGCACCTGAGCCGCCCACCCGAGCGGAGGAGCGCATGAGCACCACCACCATCCCCGTCCGGCCCCTGACCGACCCCGAGCGTGAGGCCGTGCAGCTGCGCGCCGCCGGCCACAGCGTCGAGGAAGTCACCGACGCCACCGGCCTAACCCCCACCCAGATCGCGGCGGCCACCATCCTCACCACCCGCCAACGCATCGCCGCCCGCGCGGCCGTGGACATCGAGGCGGACTGCGACGAGGACGGCCAGCTGGACATCGCCGCGCTGCTCACCGCCGGCACCGCCAGCACCCGACAGCGCACCCGCACGCTGGCCACCCGCATCCGCGTCCAGATCGACGAACTGCGGTTTCTAGTCGAGCGCGAGCAGCGCGAGCAGCAGCTGGCCGACGCCGTCACCCGCGCCGCAGCCGACCTGGCCGCCGCCCGCGCAGCCCAACGCGCCTGGAGCGCCCAGAACGCGTTCAAGGCGCACCACGCGGCATGAGCGACACCCCATCCCGACGCCGACGCCGCGAAGCCGCCCGCAAGCTACGCCGGCTCGCCGAACGCATGCGCGCCACCGCCGACGGCCACGACGACCTGGCCACCGCCGGGCTGCTGCGCCACTACGCCGACCAAGTCGCCGCCGTCGCCGAGCACCTCACACCCACCCCGGAGCAGCCGTGAACAGCCCGCGCACCCTCGACCACGCCGGCTATCTGCGGCTGCTACGACGCCGGCTGGCCACGCTCATCGCCGTCATCGTCGCGGCCGACCTCGCGCTGCCCGCCGAGATCTACTACTGCGGCACCAAGGCCGCGCGCGTCACCAGCATCGTCGTCGGCGCCCACTGCCTCCTGATCGACGGCTGGGGCACCTGGCGCCTGGTGCGCTGGTACCGCGTTCGCGCCCGGATGGCCGAGCAGTACGCGGCCGTCCTACGCCAACCTCACCAGCGGCCAGCACAACCGGCACCGCCACGGCGGCCAGCGATGAGAGACAGCTGCACCTGCTCGTGCCACAAGGACGGCAACCACTACTGCCTGGAATGCATGCGCAACCACGGCGCCTACGTCAAGCCCGGAAAGGCCCACCGATGACCACCACCACCAGCACTACCCACCCCGCACCTGACCACGCGATCACCGCAGCCCGTCAACCGCCGCACCCCCGACCAGACGCCTACCATGGCACCACCACACACAAGCCGAAGGACACACCATGAGCATCCTCACCGACATCGGCAGCCACCTCCACGACGCCGTCGGCAATGTGCGCGGCTGGATCGAGGACGTCGAGAAGCACCTCCCGACCCTCATCGCCACCGCCGAGAAGTACGCCGCCTCACCGATCGTGCAGGCCCTGGAGACCGCCGTCCTGCCGGCACACGTCGAGCAGTCCATCGCCCAGCTGATCACCGACGCCGCCGACGAGTACGCCAAGCTCACCGCCGCCACCGACGCCAGCGCGCCGACGAGCGACGCGAGCAGCACCACCCCGGCCGATAGCACCCCCACCGACGCGACCACGACCAGCACCCCCGACCAGACCGCCACCAGCACCCCGGCGGACGCGAGCAGCACCAGCACCCCGGCTGCCTGACCCACCCACGCGACGACCATGCCCTGGCAGGAGAGCGACGACCGACCAGGCTGGCACACCGCAGCCTGGCGGCGCGCCCGGCTGGCCGCGCTCCAGCGGGCACACTGGCGCTGCGAACTGCGCCTCGACGGGTGCACCGGAGCCGCCACCCAGGTAGACCACACCCTCGGCATCGCCGCCGACCCCACCCACCAGCACCTGCAAGCCACCTGCACCCCATGCCACCGACGCAAAACCGCACAGCAAGGCAAAGGCTTCCGCAGAGCAGCCGCCGACCCGCCGCCCACACCCCGCACCACCTGGTAACCCCGAAACCGGACAAAAGAGGACGAAAAAAGTCCAGCAGGAAAGGGGCATATCAGGGCCCGCCCC
>Ga0335072_10001676_pt1 | contig 35559 bp, 26 predicted proteins | sample Lox_Sample_21_FD_206725 | JGI IMG/M metagenome (GOLD analysis project Ga0335072, IMG submission 206725) | Soil microbial communities from Loxahatchee National Wildlife Refuge, Florida, United States - Lox_Sample_2.1 | ecosystem: Environmental > Terrestrial > Soil > Wetlands | place: USA... | reverse complement strand
CCGGGCTTGGCCTTGTCAAAGAGAACGATGGGCTCAAGATCGTCGCCGAGGGCCACGCGCCGGCCATTGAAGTAGAGAATCTCGGGCATGGGTCCGTTGGCGTCGGCGTGGAACTCAAACCAGACGCGCGCCCCGGTCAGATCGTAGCCGTTCAGTGTCTCGGGAATCTGATAGGTCTGCCGGAACCAGACCGCCTCATTGGGCGCCTTCGAATTGTAGGCCACCGCCGGCCACGAGCTGTCATCGAGGTCCACGTCCTCGGCGTGCGGCAGGTCGCCGGCGTGCATCTTCCACACGCCATCGGGCAATTCGCCGAAGCTGCCCAGCCGGTTGACAACAGTTTGCGCATCGGGAGGCAGCATCGCCGTGGCTTTCTTCCAGTCGGTGGGGGGCTGGGCCGAGGATGCAGCGCCAATGAGCAGAATTCCCAAAAAAGAAACTACGGGACGCAGGCTTGACCGGAGGAGATTGGTGTTCATAGTTGAGAAGAACCCTCCGCTGCATTCTAGGACATCGAGCCTACCCGGTTCTTCAACGACCCGGGCGCCCTGCATACCGGGAGCGAAAGTCGCCCTAATCCCTCGCGGCTTGCAGCGTCCATCCCACGTTCGGGTCACGCTCAACTGCGGGTCACCTCGTACGTAGTTACCAACTGTCTCCCAAGTCCCCGCCTTTGTGGGAGTTTCATGTTTCCGATCCGTTGCTACCTTGGTAGAGCAGAGACAAAACAAGGCTCCATCGTTCGGAGGTTTCATTGGCCAGCGCAGCAATAGCATCGAGACTCGAGCGGCGGCCGTTCCTTGTCAGCCCGAGCGCCCTCTCGCTGGCCGAAATCATCTCAGCCCTCTCGTTTGCACTGGACCTGACCGAAGGGGCCATGCCGGGACATGCGCTGCGCTCCTGCGTGCTGGGCATGCGTCTCGGAGAAGCTCTGTCTCTGCCTGCATCGCGGATGGGCAACCTCTACTACGCGCTCCTGCTCAAAGACGTGGGCTGCGGCAGTAATGTCGACCATCTCAGTGAGATCCTGGGCGAAGAAAACTACAGTTCCCGCTCTGAGCGCCCAACCGAAGATGCCGACCGGTCCAGCCAGCGCGGGCTGTCGATCTTCACGCTGCTTTGGAACACCGGCCAACGCCAGGAGAGCACGCTGAGCCGCGCCGCCAACCTGCTCCACCTCGGTTTTGCGCAGCGCCGCAAAAGCGAGTCCATCATCTCTCTCCGCTGCGATCGCGGCGCCCGTATTCTGCGCAAACTGGGACTTGGCGACGGGGTCGCCGAAGCGGTTCGCGGCGTCGACGAGAAATGGGACGGCAGCGGCTTTCCCGGACACCGCACTCGTCATCACATCCCGCTCGAATCGCGCATCGTCTCGATTGCGCAGTTCCTCGATGTATACGCTTTCGAACACGGCCCTGACGCGGCGATTCACGTTCTGACCGAACGCAGCGAGCGCTGGTTCGATCCCAAGATCGTCCGCTTAGCCGATCAGCTTCATCGCCAGGGAAAGCTGTGGCGCTACGCCAGCCACGCAAGTCCCGAGGTTGACAGCCGGGCAGCCGTTCTCGACCTCGCACCTGACGGCATCGGCCAGCTCAAGGCGGGCGACATTGACCTCATCTGCGAGGCATTCTCCGACGTCGTCGACGCCAAGTCGTCGTTCACCTTCCGTCACTCGCTGGGTGTGACCCAGGTGGCCATTGAAATTGCCCGCGTGCTCGGCCTGAACAAGGATCGCACCCGGCTGGTCCATCGAGCGGCCCTGCTGCACGACCTGGGAAAGCTTCGCGTACCCAATTCCATCCTCGACAAGCCCTCCGCACTCAATGAAGATGAATGGCGAGTGGTCCGCGAACATCCGAACCTCACCCGCGAGATCCTTTCCAGAATCGGCCCGTTTGCCGAGCTGGCCGCAATTGCCGGCGCGCATCACGAAAAGCTTGACGGCTCCGGCTATCCGAACGGCCTCGCGGCTGCCGATCTGCCCATCGAGGCGCGCATCATCACCGTTGCAGACATCTACGGCGCGATGACCGAAGATCGCCCCTACCGGTCAGGCCTCACCCCCGAGCAGGCCATGTACAACATCTCCCGCGAGGTGCCCCACCGGCTGGATACGAGTTGCTTTGAGGCACTGGAGTCGATTGTTGCCGGGGCGTAGGCCGGCGCCCACGCTCAGCCCCCAGTTCCTCACTCCCTCACTCCCTTAGCAGCCCGTGGTGAAAGCCGAGTTTTGAAAAGGCACGGCTTTACAGGTTGCGGAAAAACTCGCGCTGGGGTGTTTTGTAACAAGGGCACGGATTTATCCGTGCCGATAAGGTCCAGAGAATGAGTCGGGGTTTTAACCCCTGAGGGACGTTTCTCTCGCACTAAAGCGCGCTCGCTGAGTTTTTCCGCAACCTGTTTAGCCGTGCCGCAAACGGTTGATAATATTCGACGGGCTTTAGCCCCTGGGGGATGAATCTCGGCGATTTTGACTTTCACCACGGGGTGTTAGTCCCTCAGTCCCTAGTCCCTCAGTCCCTGGTCCCTAGTCCCCTGCCTTTCCAAATACTCCACGTAACCCAATAGCGCGCCCCAGTGATAAAACCGGTCACTCGAGGTCACGTCGTCGCCGCTGCCGGTGTTGGCATTGTAGTTCTCGTGAACGTGGCGATTCGCGGTCCACTCTTTCAGGAAAAGTTCGTACGATTTCTCTGCCACATCGCGGGCAGCCGCCTTGTCGTAATTGCGCAAGCCCAGGTAGACGAGATAATTCATCGGTCCCCAGATGCGCCCGCGCCAGTAATTCTGGTCGGCGTAGGCGGGATCGTTGCGGGCGATGGACGGAATCACCCACTGGCCCCAGAACTCCTCGGGGTTGCGGAGGTGCCTGGCGATCATGGTCTGTGCCTGCCCGGGAGTGGCTGCGCCGGCCAGCAGTGGATAAAAATTGGTGGGCGAGAGCCGGGGGCTCGCTTCGTGCGTCTTGAGATCGAGATTCAGAAACATTCCTGTCTTCTCGTCCCACATGGTTTCGAGTTTCGCCTTGTAGCGGGCCTCACGATCGCGCAGTTCCTTTGCCGCATCGACCTTGCCGAGCGCATCGGCGATCTTGGCCAGGGCATCGCAGTCAGCCACGTACATGCTCATCAAGCCGACGTCGCCAAATTCGAGCAAATGCGTCGAGTGATCGTAGGCAGCCGCGTCGTACATCGGGCTGTTGTCGAGGCCCGACTCAAGAATCGCGCCCTCGCGCGTACCCCGGCTGCCATCGTCGGGATTTTGCGGCTGGGTGTCGTTGTTGCTGCCCCACGCCAGGTATCCGCCGGTGTCGCGATGCTCGGCCCACCACTGGTTCCAGCGCATCAGCGGCTCAAACGTATCCTCGAGAAACCAGCGATCGTGGAACTTCTCATAGAGCCCCCACACGGTAATTGCGCCGACCGGCGGCTCGGAGCGATCGAAGCTCTTCATTCCGCCCATCCGCGCGTAGTTGGGCACAAATCCCTGCGGGGTCTCCTCATTCAGAATCTCCATTGCATTGGCATAAGCCAGATCTTTGTCACCGATCGACGCCAGAGTCGAGGCAAAAAACGTGTCCCAATCGAAGAGCACATAGCCGCCCCAGTTCACGCTCCACATGCGGCTCACCGGCGAGATCACCCGGCTCTTCGAGGGGTCGTAAATCGTGTCCCAGCCGAGGGTGGTTTCGATGGCGTCGACCAGTGGCGCATTGTTGCCGGCGGCGGCGATGGATTTCTCGTAGGCGCCGCGCTGGGCGGCGATAGCAGCCTGAATTTGATCGAGACTGCGGCGGGTACCCGTACTGATTCCGACCGCACGGGTGAACCGAGGAGAGAAATACGGCCCGCCGATCGCAATGTCCGGGGGCGGAGCCGACTGTATCGCGACTGGGTTTATGCCTGCGAGGTCCTGTTGCAGGGGCTCGCACGTGCAATAGACCGGGATTGCTCCGGCCGGCCCGTGAGCTTCGATGTGGTCGGGGGCGCGCGCTACCGTCCCTGCGCGGTTCCACAGAAAATCGACCCAGAAGACGATGTTTGGAGGAATCGCCGGCTGCTTTTCAGAGGGCAGCGGCGTGGCCAGAATCACCTCGTCGTCGCCCGCGTGAGCAGTCTCAATGCGCCACACATGGCCGGACCATTCGATGGTGAGGCTGGTATAGCTTCCATCCCAACTGTGCGGCCCCGGGGTTACGCGCTCGGCGTCCTTTTCGAGCCGGCCAACAAACGCATCGCGCAGGAAGCGGTCTCCAAACTCGCCCGTGTTGTGCTTCATTCCGGCGTGAATCGCCAGCCCCTCCGGCAGCAGCACCTCGGTCATCATGCTGTTGGTGTCCCAGGTGTTCCAGCCGCGGGCCAGGCGATGCTGGACCTCAGCGTATGCATCGGCGGGCGCTGCGCTCGGTGCCTGGGCGGCCGAATGCGGAGAGGTTACATGCGAGGCGGCCGGCGCGGCCGTTGCGTGCGGAGTCTGAGCTCCCGTGCAGTAAGACAGCGCAAAGAGGGTTGCGGCAGAAGCCGTCGCGCGGAGAACAAGCTTCATCTTGCTGGTGTTCATTGAAACCCCCGATGGTCAGCCGGGATCATCTTAAACCGGGAGTCTCAAGTTTCGATGGGCCTCTGAACAATCTGTCTGCAACCAGGAATCAGGCCGCATCCCTATCTCTACGGTTCGGTGGAATCCGGAGCCGCCTGCTTCTCGTGGTGATGGTGGAATAATTTGCCGATTCCCCGGCCTGTGCCCTTGGCGATTTTGCCCGTGCCCTTCGCTGTGCCTACGCCGATATCTTTGCCCGCGTCTGCGCCGCCTTTGGCCACATTGCCGGCGGCGTCGATGGGGTGAAGTGTCACCAGGTCGCCCACACCTTTGCCAACGCCTTTGGCCGCCGCTCCCGTGCCCTTGGCGGCGCCCTTGCCGATGTCTCCGGCGCCCTTCCCCACGTCACCACCGGGGCTGCTTTGATGCGCCCCTTGCCCGCCGGAAAGCTGCGCCGTGGGTGCCGGCTGCGGCGCGGGTTGAGTCTGGCTGTTTTGACCGTGAGCATTTAAGGTGCAGAGCAGAAACGCGCCTGCTAGAACTGCGATGGAAAGTTTTGGGAATGCGATTCGCATGGGTTGGACCTCCCGGCAGTCTATTCGATGCGCCGGCGCGGGATTGGGTATTAGCCGCGCATGGCTGCGCGAAATACAAAACGAATAAGGGTTTATCGATCAGGGTTGATAAAGTCATCTACCATATTATGGTACTATATACCGTATTTTGACAATACCGTTCCCGGCCTCGTGCCGCACATCACATCTAGTCGTACGCGCTCTTGCTCAAATTGTTGGCATGGACGCCTCGACCCTTGTCCTCGTTGCTCCATGTTCGCTTTTCGCCGGAGCCATCCTTCAGATCCTCGTTGCCAAACTGTGCTCGGGACGGACCAAAGGCATCCTGGCGTTCCTCTTCTGCCTGCCGGCGGTGTTTGGCGTGGCCGGCGTTGCGCCGCTGGTGCACGCTGGCCGCGCCATCGACCTGAAGCCGATGCCCTGGGATGGACCTCTGGCCCTGGCGTTGCATGTCGATGCGTTAAGCGTGCTGTTCGCCTTCATGGGCGCCTGCATTGGCGGGCTGGTGCTTCTCTATTCAATCGGATATATGGCGCACGACAAATCGGCCTCGCGCTTCTATGCCATCATGCTGGTCTTCATCGGCGGATTCATTGGCCTGGTGTACAGCGCCAATCTCTTCATCTTCTATCTCTGCTGGGAACTCGTGGGGTTGTGCTCGTTCTCGCTGGTGGGCTTCTGGTACACCAACCGCGAGGCCGTAAGCGGCGCGCGTAAGGTGCTGCTGATGACCCACATCGCCGGCTACGGACTGCTGGCGGCGATTCTGCTGATTTATCACAATGCCGGAACTGCAATCTGGACTGACCCGGCCGTGACGAAGAGCTTTACGGGCGGAATCTTCGCCCTGATGCTGCTGGCCCTGGTGGCCAAGAGCGTGCAAGTGCCGCTGCATACCTGGATCCCCGAGGCCATGGCCGCGCCCACGCCGGTGAGCGCCCTGCTGCATGCGGCCTGCTATGTGAAGGCCGGCGTTTATCTCGCCTGCCGCATGCATAGTTTTGGAGCGTGGCCTTTTGCGTGGAGCAGTTCTCTGGTTTGGATTGGCACCGTGACCATGGCCGTGGGCGTGATGTACGCCATGGTGCAGACCGATCTGAAGCGCATGTTGGCCTTCTCAACGGTGAGCCAGATTGGCTACATGATGATGGGCATTGGCATCGGCACGCCGCTGGCGATTACCGCGGGCCTGCTGCACTGCCTCAATCACGGGTTCTTCAAGGGCGGGCTGTTTTTAACTGCCGGCAGCGTCCAGCACGCATCCGGCACGCGCGACATGAACCGGCTGGGCGGACTGGCCGGCAAGATGCCGCAGACCACGCTGAGCTGGCTCATCGGCGTGGGATCGATGATGGGCATTCCGCTGATGAGCGGTTTCGCCAGCAAGTGGATGCTGTACGCGGCGGCGCTGCAGGATGGATGGTATGCTCCCGCGATGGTGGCATGGGCCGTGAGCCTGGGCACTGTCTTTCTGGGCGCCAAGGCCACCAGCGCGGTCTTCCTGGGACCGCCTACGCATGAGACTGAAAATGCGCATGAGTCGCCCGCAACAATGGTGTGGGGCATGGGACTGCTGGCCGCGGGCAGCGTGGTGCTGGGCATTGCTCCGCAGCTTGCGGTTCGCGCATTTCTCAATCCAATTCTGCTGGCGCTGGGCATGGGCGCAGGCGTGCACGTCACATGGCTGGGGCTCTCGGCCGACGCGGGAAGTTTCTCATCCATGGGCGGGCTGGTGCTGGCGATTGTGTCCCTGGTGCTGGGAGGAGCCGTTTACCTGGTCGCCTATGTTTCGCGGCCGCTCGCCGGTGGGGCCGCAATGGCGGGAGCCGGAGGCGGAGTGTTTACCGGCGGCGAGCCGCTCGGCGAGCGCGGACGCCTGACGGCCGGCGACTTTTCTGAGATCTTCCTCGAGCACTGGAAGGAGTTCTTCCGCTGGTCGAACGTGGACCGGGTTTACCTAAACGTATGGGACGGGTTGCAGGCCGTTTCGCGAGTGCTTGGTGCAGCTGTCGGCTGGATGGAGCGGAATGCGACTGCGCTGGTGGTTGTGCTTGGCGTGGCGATTTTTGCACTGCTTCGCTGGGCCGTGCCCGGCACAGCGCCTAGCGCAGCTCTGCCTGCGGTTGAAGCGCATGTTCCAGTCCTCCTCGCGGTGGCCATCGGCATCGCCGCGGTTGCGCTCCTGCTTGCATCGCTTGCCAAAGTGCGCGCGCATGGCCCGGTTTTGTGGCTTTGCTCTCTGCTCATCGGCGGATTTTCAGTCGCGGGTCTCGCAGTCGGCAACGCATGGCTGCGATTGGGCCTGCTCGAGTTCGCCGTGCTGCTGACGGTTGTTCGAGTCTTCATTACGGCTCGCTCGCGTTCCGCCAAATTCACCTATCTTGCCGTGGTGCTGCTCTCCACCTGCTGTGCAGTCATGAGCGAGGTCGCAGCGAATGCCGCCAACCCCGCTTGGGCGCGCGCGTTCCTGCTCACCGGCATCTTCATCAAGCTGGCTGCTGTGCCTATGTTCTTCTGGCTGCTCTCGCTGGCCGATGAAGTTCCGGCCCTCGTGCTCGGACTCATCATCGCCGTGGTCGACATGGCCGCCTTTGGCGAATTCGCCGCGAACGCGTCGAAAATCAGCGGTGCGCTGGAGCCGCAGGGACTGCTGGTATGGGCCGCCGCGCTTACCTCGCTGCTTGCTGCCGTGCTGATGCTCACGCAGCGCAGCCTCAAACGGATCCTGGTGCTATCCACCGTCGAAGATGTCGGATTCCTCATGCTGGGAGTTGTCTCCCTGAGGACCTTTGGAATCTCTGGCGCGCTGATTGCCGCATCGACCCACGCCCTGGCCAAGGCGCTTTTGTTTGCCTGCCTCGCAGCACCGGAGGCAGCCGGCGAGCTCGATCAGCCGCCCGTCGCGCTGGCTTCGCGTTACCCGGTAAGCGCCTTCGGATTCCTCTTCGGCATGCTGGCCATGCTGGGCGTTCCGCCGACCATGGGCTTCATCGGCCGCTGGCGGCTCTACTCAACCGCGCTCGAACTGGGGCCGTGGCCGTTGGCCATCTTCATTCTTTCGTCGATTCTTGCGCTGATTGCTTACACCCTGGCGCTCACGCGCAACTGGTGGGGTCCGCCCGGCAATTCTGAGGCTGATTCGCCACCAGCGACAACCGCCCGCGAACCCTTCGCGCTCAAGATTGCAATTGTTGGCGTGGTGATTGCCCTTGTCGGCGCAGGCGTCTGGCCGGCGATTCTCCAAAAGCTCATGGAGGTGAAGCCATGAAGCTTTGGAGACGATTGGTTTGTTACGCGCGCCGGCGCAGTCCGTGGCTCTTTCACATGAACTCGGGCTCGTGCAACGGCTGCGACATCGAGCTGGTGGCCGCGCTCACACCGCGTTACGACTGCGAGCAATTGGGCGTGCGCCTTGAAGGCAGCCCTCGCCACGCCGACATTCTCTGCATCACCGGCCCCGTGACGAAAAACGCAGTAAGCGCCATCCACACCGTCTACGGACAGGTTTACGGGCCGAAAGCTGTGGTCGCCATCGGCTCCTGCCCGGCAACAACAAATGTGTTCATCGACAGCCGCACGCTGGACGGCCCTCTCCAGAAGCACGTTCCAGTCGATGTCTTCGTGCCCGGCTGCCCGCCGCGGCCTGACGCTATCATCCAGGGCGTCGCCAAGGCGGCAGCAATTCTGGCCGAACGCGGATCAAATCCCTCTGAAGCCACCGTCGCCATTGCATCAACAACCGCCGGAGCAGGAGCCAAGAAGGAGGAGCAGCCATGAACATCATCACCGCACTTGCGCGACTGCTCATCTTTCCCGGCCTGGTGTTTGCCATTCCTGCCGCGTGGTTCTTCCTGTGGGTCGAGCGGAAATCGGTAGCGCTGATGCAGGGCCGCGTCGGCCCTCCCTTCATGCAGCCGTTCTACGATTTCGTAAAGCTCACCGCGAAAAACACTCCCCCGCGAAGCGGCATAGCCGGCGCGCTCATGCGCGCGTGGCCGCTGATTGCGCTTGCATCGGCAGCCGGCGCGGTCGGGCTGCTTCCCGTACTGCCATCCTCGGGCGGCTTTGAAGGCGACCTGATTCTGCTCCTTGCGCTGCTCGAGCTGCCCTCGATGTGCATCATTGCCGCGGGCTTCTCGTCGCGCTCCATCTTCGGCGAAATCGGTTCTGCACGCGAAGCTGCGCTCAGCGTCAGCTACAACATCGTCTTCCTGCTGGCCATTCTTTCCATCGCGGCATCGCAGCACACCTTCAGGCTCGAAGAGTTGGCCACGCTGCCTTCTTCGCCGCTGCGTTTACTCGGCATTCTCGCCATCATCGTTTGCCTGCCGGCCAAGCTGCATTTGAATCCCTTCTCGCTGCCCAACGCCGAGCAGGAAATCTACTCCGGCCCAATGACCGAATACGCCGGCCCCGAGCTGGCCATGTGGGAGCTGTCGCATGGGCTCGAGTGGGTTGCCGCAACCGGCCTGGTTGCCACGCTGATTGCCCCGCATCTGGCGGCATGGTGGCTGGCGGCGCTGGTCTTTGTCGCTCTGTCGTTCGCCATCGTCCTGCTGCTCTCCGGGATCGCGGCAGCAACGGCGCGTCTCGCCATCGACACCAGCGTGCGCTTCTACTGGCAGTGCATGCTCATCTTTGCGGTTCTGGCCATTTCGTCGGCAATTTTTGTGAGGTACCGGCTATGAAGATCCTCACCGTCCTTTGGAAGAACCTGCTGAGCGGCCCGCGCACGCTGCTTTTCCCTGCCCGGCCACCGGTCACCGAACGTTTTCGCGGGCTGGTGCAGTTCGATCCCGCCCTCTGCACCGGCTGCGCTGTCTGCCGGTTCCGCTGCACCTCGCGAGCGATCGAATTCAAGGCCGGCAAAGGCGAGTTTACCTGGAGCTATAACCCCGGCCAATGCACCTTCTGCGGCCGCTGCGTTGAGGGCTGCGCCGAGCACGCACTCAAGGAGGGCCGGCTGGAGCACGCTCTCTCTCAAGCTGAGGACACGCCGCCAATTTACCTCGTGCCCGGCGAACTCAAGAAGTCCTACACCGTCGCGCGCCGTCCGCCGGCGCCACGGCCTGCTTCAGCCGCAACCGCACAGCCGATCACGAATCCGGCCCCAACTACAACGGGAGGCGCCCAATGACTGTGCTGGAGAAAGTAACCGAGAATCCTGCTGCGAGCGAGCTGTGGCGCTTCGAGGGCGGCGTGTGGTGGATGAAGCCTGCCGAGCAGACTGAAAGTGTCCGCGAAGTTGCCAACGCGATGAAGGCCGTGGGCGCGCGATTTGTCACCATCACGGCCAGCCAGTTGCCGGGCGCCGAGGGTTTCCGGCTTGAGTATCACTGGGATCTCGAAGGCCGTCTGCTGGGCTTCGCATTCAACATTGCCGGCAACACCATCGCGAGCATTTATGACTTGTGCGAGGCCGCCGACTGGATCGAGCGCGAGGTGCATGAAGGTTTCGGCATCGATTTCACCGGGCGCGAGTACGAACCGCTGCTCCTGCGCGAGGGCGATACACCGGGCGTGAACCTGCGCGATGTCGCAACCCCCAAACCCGCTGCCGGCGCCGCTGCTCAGGAGGTGAAGCAATGAGCTACGAGATCCCCATGGGCCCCTACCATCCCGCGCTTGAAGAGCCTTACAAGCTCGACATGGTGTGCGTAGGTGAGACGGTCACGGATGCCAGGCTGCATATCGGCTTCAACTTCCGCGGCATCGAGCATCTGGCCGAGACGCGCAACTACATCCAGGTGATTGCGCTCATGGAACGCGTGTGCGGCATCTGTTCGTTCATTCACACGCTCACCCTATGCCAGGCCATGGAAGACTTGACCGGCGTCAAGCCGCCGCCGCGCGCGCAATACATCCGCGTGGCGATGGCCGAGCTCGAGCGACTGCACTCGCACGTGCTGTGGGCCGGCATCGCCTCCAAGCTCATGGGCTTCAAGACCATGTTCATGACCTGCTTTGAGCTGCGCGAGAAAGTGATGGACGTGCTGCAGGCGATCTCCGGCAACCGCGTTAACTACTCCATGAACCGCATCGGCGGCGTCAATCGCGACGTTGAGAATCCACTCGCGCTGGTCGAGATGGTCAACGACCTTGAGCGCCTTATGGTTCGCACCGTGATTCCGGTATTCACTACCAGTGCAACGGCTCGGTCGCGCTGCGCCGGCATCGGCGTGCTGACGCATGATAAGGCCGTCAGCTGCGGCGTCGTGGGCCCGGTGGCGCGCTCTTCCGGCATCGCCCAGGATCTGCGCAAGCACGCGCCCTACGCCGCGTACAGCGAGATGGAATTCGAAGTGCCGGTGGAACAGGCCGGCGACGTGCGCGCCCGGCTCTTTGTTCGCGCGCTCGAGATCATGGAAAGCTGCCGTATCCTGCGCCAGGCGCTCACCCGCATGCCCGGTGGAGAGATCAACATCGGCGAACCCAAGCTCAACTTCCGCACCGGCACGGCTACCAGCCGCGTTGAAGCTCCGCGCGGCGAGGTCATGTATTCGGTCTCCTGGAAAGAAGGCTCGCGTAACCCCAGCCGCGTACACGTTCGCACGCCCACCTTTGTCAATATGCCCTCGGTGCGCTATATGGTGCAGGGCGCGCGCCTGGCCGACACGCCGCTCATCCAGGCGTCTATCGATCCGTGCTACTCGTGCACTGACCGATAGAGCAAGTCCGCAGCTATACTGTCTCGACACGAACGCCGTCCACCTATTTGCGACGTATGAGCACCACCGTGGCCGGAGGCCGCGAACGATGCGCTCATTTCTGCTCATAGCTCTCTCAATCGCGACCACTTTGGTGTGCGCACAACGATGTTGCGCAAACTGCAAACGGGTCGCGCCCTCGACTGAAACCAGATACGGCGGCAATCAGCTTATCCAAATGGACCTCAGAGATGAGCCCGTTACCGGGATTGGTGGAATCGTGATGCTAGCCAACGCCCCTGCGGACGGCGTACTGCTGCAGGTATTCATTCGGAAGCACGATGATCCGCTTTACGTCCCCAGGGATCAACAGAAGGCGACTGCCATTGCCGCGTGCATCACTCGCAACAATGGCCTTTTTTCGTTTTCTCTGGACCCCGGAGAATACGAGATTAGGGCAAGCATGAACGGTGGAATCGACGTCACATCTGTGTTCGTTGTCGTAAAGCCCGGATGGCGACGCTCGCGACGAATCGTCGTGGAGATGCACGTCGGCACGTAAAGTACCGCCGGGCGCTCCATGTTCCTCGCTTTCGGGGACATGGGATCAACGTGCCGGCTAGAAGGACTCACGAGTCTCCGCCCGCTGCGCCGTGCGAAACTGTCAGCATCCGAATCGCACCCATTCCCAGAGGGGTAATCGCACCATGCCAATTTCGCGCCAAGCCGCAATCGTCGCTGCCGTCTTTTCATTTGCGGCCCTCGCCGCTGCACAGCAGCCCTCTTCGCCGCTCGCTCCTTACATCGAAGAAAACGCGTCTGTGCTGGTGCTGCAGCACGTCACACTGATTGACGGTACCGGCTCTCGGCCGCAACCCGACATGCGCGTGGTAATTGCGAACGGCAAGATCGCCGCGGTTGAGCCGGCTGGCTCGCAATCGCCGCTGCCGCCGGGCGCCAAAGTGCTCGACCTCACCGGCAAAACCGTCATCCCCGGCCTGGTGGGCATGCACGAGCACCTGTTTTATCCGCTGCCCGACGCGCCGGAAGATGGCCAGGCGCTTTACGGCGAGATGGCCGACAGCGCTCCCCGGCTCTACCTGGCCGGCGGAGTTACCACGGCTCGCACCGCTGGTAGCGTGGAAACCTACACCGACCTTGAATTGAAGCACGCCATCGACGCAGGCAAGATGCCCGGGCCCAAATTCGATATCACCGGACCGTATCTCGAGGGGCCGGGCACCTTCGCTCTCCAGATGCACGAGCTCACCAGCCCTGAAGACGCCGCCCGCACCGTAGATTACTGGGCCGCCGAAGGCGTGACCTCGTTCAAGGCATACAACTATCTCACTTCCGATGAGCTGAAGGCCGCAATCGACCACGCGCATGCGCTCGGTATCAAGATCACCGGGCATCTGTGCTCCATCGGCTTCAAGCAGGCTGCGGATCTGGGCATTGACAATCTCGAGCACGGAATCCTGGTGGATACGGAGTTCTATCCCGGCAAAAAGCCTGACGAATGCCCCAACACCGGCGCCGTGTGGGAATACATGAACAAGAACGTCGACCCGGCCGGCCCTGAAGTGAAGCAGATGATCCAGGATCTCGTGGCGCATCACGTGGCCATAACCTCGACGCTCGCAGTCTTTGAGACATTCGCCCCCAACCGGCCGCCCATGCAGCGCGAGATTGCAGCGTTGAACACTCTATCGACCGCAGCGGCACGCGCCTATCTTCTGGGACGCGCGCGCACCGCTGAACGCGACCGCGGAGGGATGATCGCGTATGAGCAGCGCTTTGAGCGCGAGTTTGTGGCCGCGGGCGGACTGCTGATGGCGGGCTGCGATCCCACCGGATATGGCGGTGTGGTTCCGGGCTTCGGCGACCAGCGCAATATCGAGCTGCTGGTTGAGGCGGGCTTTACGCCGGTCGAGGCCATCCGCATCGCATCGTTGAACGGCGCCATTTACATGGGCAAGGACAAGGAGATCGGTTCCATTGCGCCGGGCAAAGCCGCCGACCTGGTGGTGCTGGGCGGGAATCCAGCGGAGAAGATCGAGAACATCGAAAAAGTTGAGACAGTTTTCAAAGACGGCGTGGGATATGACCCAGCCAAGCTGATTCAGTCAGTGACGGGAAGAGTGGGTTTGCGGTAGGAGCGTCATTGCCTGCTAGCATCGTCACGAGCCTGGACCACGGCGTCCCGACAGCGCGGTCCGGTGTCGAGGGATTTGCAGTTGCTTTTCACTCAGACGATCCGTCACCCCGCGGCATCGCTGGGCCTCTATCCTCTGTCCGCACGAGGGAGTCAATCAGCCGGCGTCCTGAAGAATGCGCGAGTTTCCCGGCTTTCTCTTGCCGATAATTAAGCTTCTTCAGGTCATAATCATCTCAGTGCAATTGTGTTGGTTGCGCCGGCCTGCTTTTTCGGCCCGAAGGGGCCACAAAATCGCTCCCGTAAACCGCCTGTTTTCATACGCCTACAAATATCTCGATTGTTTTCATCTGGTTAACATCGCAGATTTTGACTAATCCTATGAATTCACGCGAGATATTTACCGGCAATACCAGGGGGATACCCCCCTCTCGCGAGCATCCCGGGCCACCTGGCCCGGGATGCTCCAACTACTGCGCCGACGTGAACGGGCTGGCCGGAAGGCCGTCGCCGTTGAACACGTTGCACTGCGGGCTCGCGGCCCATCCGTAGCGCACCGCAACCGGCTTGGCCACATCGGGACTCGACGCCACAATTGTCTCGCCCTCGATGGTCGCGGTTGCCGGCGCAAACTTGCCGTCCGCTCCGGCAACCTCAACGCCCGTCACCGGACCACCCTTGGCCATCAGACCCTCGGCGTGGTCAAAATATGCGCGGATGGCCGGCCCCTCTGGCACCGCTTCGCGAAACAGCGGACCGGACTCCTCAATCTTTTCGCCGTAGGTGAGCACGCGCGCCCAGCGCGCCAGGCGCAGGCCCACGTCGAGTTTGTCGGTGGGGTGAATATTATCGGGGTTGCCGATGTCGATGGTCACGGCCATCCCGGTGTTGCTCACGGCAAGCGTCTTCAACTGCTGCTCGCGAAGCTCGGGCCATCCGTCGCCGGGCCCTGCGTTGTAGTTGGCAATCTGCACAAACAGAAACGGGAAATCGCCTTCGCCCCACTGGCGGCGCCAATCTTCAATCATGGTGCTGAAGATGCGGCTGTAGAGCGGAGCGCGATCCAGTGACGCATTTGATTCACCCTGGTACCAGATCGCTCCGCGAATCGCGAACGGCGTGAGCGGCGCGATCATGCCGTTCCACAACATGCCGGGCCCCCAGCTCTCGAGCTGCGGCGTCCAACCGAACCCCGGCGCGGGCTTGCCCTGCGACTTGGCTACTGCAATCTGGCGCTGATGGTTTTTCTCGCGCAGGATGTTGTCCGGCTCGTCGTCGATCATCTGGCCCCACTCAGCGAAGAGCGGCGTCAGCGAGGCGTTCTCGCCCAGCGCGGTCATCCGCGTCCACGCTTCGACCGGCGTTCCGCCCCATGATGAATCGATGATGCCCACCGGCACGTGCTTGCGCTGCTCGATCTCGCGGGCAAAGTACCAGGCCACTGCTGAGAAATGCTCCGCAGTCTGGGGCGACGATGCGGCCCAACCATCGCCTACCACAATCAAGTCGTCTTGAGGCGCAAGCGTGGCCGTCTGCTTCACATTCAGCAGGCGAAGATCGGGAATGCCGGCCCTGGGCAGGTCTGCAGCGGCCGTCGCCGCCTCGTGCATTTCGAACCCCATGTTCGACTGCCCCGATGCCACCCAAACGTCGCCGACCAGCACGTCTTCGAGGGTGATCGTCTGCGGCTGGTTGCCTGTCACGGTCCCTCGCACCGTCATGACAAACGGTCCGCCCGCGGCGCCGGGCTTGAGGTAAACGCTCCAGCGGCCAAGCTCGCCCGCCGTGGTGGTGCGGGTTTCACCGCGGAAAGTGACGCTCACCTCCTGGTTGGGGGTGGCCAGGCCCCACACATGTACCGGCAGGTCGCGCTGGACCACCATGTGACTCGAAAGGATTTTCGGCAGCGTTACTTGTGCCCCGGCGGCCGCGGTCAACGCAAAACCAAGGCAGAAGGAAAGCAATAGACGCGAGAACGTCTTCATCGTGCACCTCATGGGTTCGGTCATCATCCGGCGGTTAGCGGCGAGTGGGGCACGGCCCCCGCAGACTCCGCAAATGATTACCCCCCAACGTTAACAAAGAGAGTCTGTTCGCGTCTGCCTTATAAGAACTTCTGTTTTACTCCATAGACGCTTTCATGCGTTTTTTGCACAGGGATTCGCACTGATTCGGCAACCTTTTACCCCAATTGGGGTTCATTGTGGAGAGTGGGCCTTGGTGTGTCAGAAGCCGCGGGCCAGGTTCCACGCTGGTTGATGCAAGCAAGGTAAACCACGCCCGTCCTTCATAAAAGATTTATGCGATTTCGGGCGTACTAAGTGAAGGACGGCGTACTAAATGTTCGACTCAAGGAGAACCGATGCGATTGATGCGCCAGTTCCGCATAACTGCATTTGCTCTCATAGGGTGGGCGGCAATCTGCGGCGTGCGCGCACCCGCCCAGGCCGCCCTGCTCATGGAGGAGCCGTACGGCTTCTTCGGGGCCATGAATCCCACCGGTCATAATGCCATTTATTTCGAGCGGATTTGCGCTGAAACCCCGGTCAAGTTGCGCCGCTGCAGTCCGGGTGAAATGGGCGCGGTGATCGCCCGTTACCAGGGAATCGATGGGTATGACTGGGTGGCGATACCGCTGCTGCCGTACCTTTACGCGGTGGAACAGCCTGCCGATGTACCAGCACACGTCAACCGGGCAACTGTGTTGCGGCTGCGGAACTACTATCACGAGACGCATCTTGAGAACTTTGGCCGTCACGTCGAGCCAGGCGACTTCATCCACGGCGGATGGACGCAGCTTGTCGGGGTCGCCTACGAGCGGAGAATCTATGCTTTCCGCTTCAACACTTCGGAGGAGCAGGACGACGCGCTCATTGCACGGATGAATGAGGGTCCCAACCGCTCCGATTTTAACCTTCTCTTCAAAAACTGCGCAGACTTTGCGCGCGTCATTCTGAACTCCTATTTCCCCAATACCTTCAAGCGCAGCATCTTCCCCGACGCGGGCATGACCACCCCCAAGCAGATTGCCTACAAGCTGGTGAAGTACAGCCGCAAACACCCTCAAACGCAGCTTGAGGTGTTTGAGATTCCGCAGATACCCGGCTACCGGCGTCTCAGCCATGCCAACAAGAGCATCGATGAGTCGTTTGTAACGACGGTCTACGCCATTCCCATTGCTGTGTTAAATCCGTACCTCGCGGGCGGCCTTTTTGTGGACTACCTGGTGCGCGGACGCTGCCACCTGATTCCCAAAAACCACGAGATCCTGGGACCCGAAAAACTCGCTCCATTGACAGGAGAACGTGAACAGGCTGAGAATCCCGCCAACGGCGGAGAGCAGGCTCGAGCTCAATTCGGAGCCGTCCCGGCTGAAAGTGAAGCGATTCAGGGAGCGCCGCCGACCGCCTTCAAGGAAATAAAGGACATGCAATGAGCAAGAATGCTCCGCAGGACCTGAAGAACCACGCCCGCTTCGATCCCCCTTTCCACTTCTTCCTAACCTTTGTCTCTCTGGGCACGGTGATTGTCTCCGTCGTCTACGTGGTGCATCATCTGTGCTTCTATTCGGCATGGCTTGTGTTGGTGTCGGTGGCGGCGTTGATCGCCTTGTTCAAGCTGCGCAGCTACCCGCTTAAGGTGCAGGACCGCGTGATTCGCCTCGAAGAGCGGCTGCGGCTGCAGGCGCTGGCTCCGGCCGAGTGGCACGCGCAGATTTACCGGCTAAGCGAGGATCAGTTGATCGGGCTGCGCTTTGCCGCCGACGATGAGGTTGTGGAACTGGCCAAGCAGGCTCTCGAACACAACCTGAACCGCAAGCAGATCAAAGAGCGCATCAGGAACTGGCGCGCGGACCATTGGCGGGTGTGAGAAGACAGCCGGTAGCCAGCACCCAATAGCTCGAAGCTTGCAGTCCCGGAATTTCGGCTACTGGCTATTGGCTGCCCTTTTCACTGCTCGCGCAGCGTCTTCATCGGGTCGAGGCGGGCCGCGCGGAATGCGGGCAGGGTGGTTGCAATAAAGCTCACAAAAACGAGCAGAGCGGCCGTCGAGGCAAACGTCACTGGATCGGTTGGCCGCGTGTGGAATAACATTCCTGCGATCAGCCGCATGGCTAACATCGAAATCGCCAGACCCGCACCCACACCTGCCAGCGAAAGTGTCAGTCCGCGCCGGATAATCATGCCGAGTACGTCGGCCCTCTGCGCTCCCAGAGCCATGCGCAATCCTATCTCGAGTGTGCGCTGTGCCACCATGTACGAGAGCAGGCCGTACAACCCGATGGCCGCGAGCACCAGCGCAATTGCCGCAAAGCACGAAAGCAGAAATGCCTGAAAGCGCGGTTCGGCCGCCGCTTTTGAAAGGTAGTCATCCAAAGTCGAAACCTGGTAGACGGGCACGTTTTTGTCTAGTGAATGAATCGCCGCGTTTATAGCACCCTGCATCGCGGCTGGGTCGGCGTTGGTGCGCACCACCAGGTAGGGATTGGTGATGACCGCCTGCGCGTAGGGCAAGTACATCTGCGGATCTGCATCGGCAGTGAGCCCTTTGTGCTTGATATCGCCGATCACGCCGACCACCTCGCGCATGGGATGATTGAAGACATCGTCGCCGATGCCAGGCTGGATACGCTGGCCAATCGGGTTTACTCCGGGGAAGTATTTCTTTTGGAAGGACTGGTTGATAACCATCGTGGCCGGTCCGGCGAGACCGTCCTGAGGGCCGAGATTTCGGCCGGCGATGAGCGGAACACGCAAAGTTTCAAAGTAGCCGGGCAGAACCACGCCGAGTGATTCACTTGGTTCGTCTCCCGGGGCCAAGGGCCGGCCCTGGATCTTGAAAGAAATCGTCGCATCGTTGGTGCCCATCGGCACCGGCCATCCCGCCGATGCCGATTGCACGCCAGGCAATGCCGAGATGCGCTCCAGCAACTGCCGATAGAAGAGAACAAGCTGGTCGTGCTTATATGTGTCGCGGGAGAGCGCAACGCGGCTGGTGAGCACATGTTTCGATTCGAAGCCCGGATCGACGTTGAGGATGCGGATGAAGCTGCGCATCAGCAGACCCGAGCTGACCAGCAGCACCATTCCGATTGCGGTCTGCGCAATCACCAGCCAGTTGTGAATGCGATGCTGGCCCCTGCCGCCCGCGACTGAGCGCGACCCTTCGCGGAGAGCGTTCACCGGGGCCTGACGGGAGGTTCGCCAGGCTGGAAGCACCCCGAAGAGGATACCCGAGACCAGCGACACGGCGAGGACGAAGAGAAGCACCCCGACATCGAGTGTCGCGCCCTCGATGCGCGGAATATCGACTGGCATGAATTTGAGGATTGCGCGCAGCAGGCCCGCAGCCAGCGCGACGCCCGCCGCTCCGCCGCAAAGCGACAATGCCACTGACTCCACCAGCATTTGACGGACGATAGCGGCGCGGCCCGCCCCGACGGCCGCACGCAAGGCGAACTCCGCGCTGCGCCGCTGGCCGCGGGCCAGCAGCAAGCCGGCAACATTGGCGCAAACCAACAACAACATAAGCAAGACAGCAGCGAACAACATGCGCAGCGCCGGTCGCGTGTCGCCTGTCATGTGCTCAAGCTCGGGCTCAACCAGCGCCGAACTGTACTGCTTGTTGTTGTCGGGATATTGCCTGGCAAGATTGCCCGCAATCAGGCTGAGGTCGGCCTTGGCCTGTTGCACCGTCACGCCGGGCTTGAGCCGCCCAATGACGCCAAGGACGTCGAATCCGCGCTGCGAAGCTGGTGCATCCTTTCCTTCCGCGTCCTCGGCGATCGACTTCCACATCGCGGGTGCGGGGTTTTCAAGCGGGAACCGAAACCCTTTCGGCATGACTCCCGCGACAGTGTAGTTGTGGCCGTCGAGACCGATGGTCTTGCCAACGACATCTTTTGCCGAACCGAATTCCGACTGCCAGAACGAATCGCTCAACATCACCACCCGATTCCCGGGTTTCTCGTCGCTCCATTGAAAATCTCTCCCCAGCATGGGCGCGGCGCCGAGCACGTCAAAGAAGTTCGCCGAAACAGTTTGCGCGTCGATGCGCTGCGATCCGCCTGCGTCCTGATATGTCACTCCCGAACCAAGATACGAAGCGATCCCGCTCAACGTGTGGTTTTGCGCGCGCCAATCAAAGTAATCGGGATAACTGAGGGACTCGGACGCCACGCCGGGTAGCGAATGGTCCCGTTGATCGATCCAAACCAGACGGTTGGATTCGGGAAATGGCAGCGGACGGAGCAGGACTGCTTCAACGAGGCTGAAGATGGCCGTAGTGGCGCCGATGCCCAGCGCGAGGGTAATGATGGCGGTGACGGCAAAGCCGAAGTTCTTGGTGAGCTGGCGGACTGCGAACCGGGTATCGGTCCACAGGCTTTCCACGAGCGGCCACATCCAGGTTTCACGGCCACGTTCTTCAATTCGCGTCACGTTACCGAACTCGCGCCGCGCCGTATGCTCAGCCTCTTCGCGATTCATTCCCTCAGCCATCAGTGCCTCGGTTTTTTCTTCCAGGTGCAGCCGGATCTCTTCGGCGAGGTCGTCGTAGATTTTGCGGCGTGTAAAGAATTGTTTGAGGCTCATTGCGGTTTCCCCTAAGCTTCCGTCGGCGACAGAACCCGTGTGATTCCCGCGAGCATGCGTTCAAAGCTCGATATCTCGCGTTCCAGGTGCTTCTTGCCAGACAGCGTGATTCGATAGGTGCGCACCCTGCGATTCGAGGCCGAGATATGCCACTCGGCCTTCACCAGGCCCTCTTTCAGCATTCGTTGCAATGCGGGATAGAGCGACCCCTCTTCAACCTGCAGCAGTTCGTTGGACCGCTGCTTGATGTGCTGCACCAGCGCGTAGCCGTGCATCGGCTCGCGGAGAAGCGAGCGCAGGATCATCATTTCAAGCGCGCCCCGAAACAGGTCGCGCTGTTCTGTTTTGCTGGAATTGGTCATAGGCATATTCCGAACATGCCTAGAGTAAAATAGGATGAGAAAGTTGTCAAACGGAATTTGGCGGCGCCAGTAAACTCGTGCTCTGATACGCGCCCTAGAACAGGGGTTCCTGCGATCCCAGGTCTCAGAAGCGAGACCTGGGGCACCCTCGGTTCATGCCTGGTTGAGTTTCCTTGAGGGCCGGTCCCTATTCCCCATTCCCTTTTTTCTCGTCTTCATCCAGTTCGTGCTCATGCCGGTAATGCGCGACGGGCATCTTGCCGTCCCACCATGCCCAATTCATTGGGTACACATCGGGATCGAAGAAGACCTGGTAGAAGTGCCACACGATGATTGCCAGCGTGGCCAGAATGGCCTCATAGTAGTGGATAGCCGTTGCTACATCGACCCACCAGCGCGCCAGCAGATCTCCTACCAGCACCTTGGCCCAAATCATCACGCCGGTCAGCGCCATGAGTGCGGTGCCCCACACCAGCGCCCAGTACTCGGCCTTCTCAGCATAGTTGAAGCGGCCGAACTTCGGCTTGTCTTTGCTCAGTCCCAGGTAATAGCGCATCGTGGCCCATGCGTCGAAGGCGTCCTGCGGTTTTGGCGCAATATCGCGCAGCAGCTTTCGGCCCTCATGCGCGGCTGCGAGATAGAAGATGTGGTAGATTCCCGCGAGAATCAAAACAACGCCGGCGATGCGATGAATGGTCCCGCGCAGATGTTCGCCCATGCCCATGGTGTGGGCAAACCACGACTCAGGAAACTTGAGCGCGAATCCGGTAATGACGAGAATGATGAAACTTGTAAGCAGGACGAGGTGCTGCCAGCGCTGGTTCACGCTCATGCGCGTCATCATCGGGTTCTGCACGCGGCGGCGAGCGACAGCCTTGGCCCGCCAGATGATGAAGTTATGCAGGAACATGGCTCCGATGACCAGCAGGATGAGAACGGTGTAGATGTACCGCACCCAGCGCACGGAGAGCGAGTCAATGTCGTTGGCGCGGGCTCCGGTTCCGTCCTGCAGGTGGACCTTGGTGAGTGTGAATTTCGCAGTGACGCCCTGGTGGCACTTGCCGCAGGTGGCGTCGAGGTGCGCCGGATTGATGCTGGAGCGCGGATCGGACGAGGGCAGGATGTCGTGCACGCCGTGGCAGCTTGAGCAGTTGGCCGCCACCACCGACCCGCCCTCGGCGGCGAGACCGTGGTAGCTGTCAAAGTAGCTGGTGACGCGGTTGCCGGGGACGCCGAACTCCTGTGACAGACGAACGCCCTCATGGCAGCGCGCACAGGTGTCGCGCGAAAGATTCTGGGCCGCGACCGGTGAGCTGGGATTGCCCGGCGACTTGATGGAGTGAATGCCGTGACAGTCGGTGCACGCCGGCGCCTGTTCGTTCCCGTGGGCCAGCGCCTGGCCGTGAATGCTGGCATTGAAGGTATCGGCAATCTCGGTGTGGCATTTGCCGCACGTGGCTGGAACATTGAGCTTGTAGATGGGAGAGCCGGCCTGGTTGGCGGACAGGATCTTGTGATCTCCGTGGCAATCGGTGCAAACGGCGGCCTGCATGGAGCCATTAGCAACGGCGCGGCCGTGCACGCTCGTCTGGTAAGAAATGAACGGCTGGGCGGTCTCGCCGTGCGACTCCATGAGGAACTTCTGCCCGTGACATTGGCCGCAGGTGGCCGGAATGTTGGCGTGGTTGACCGGCGATTTAGGATGGCCGGGTGCAAGAATGCCGTGCGCGGGACCGTGGCAGTCAATACATGTAGCAGCGGCAGGCGCAGTGCCTGCGGGTTGAGCATGCATGCTGTGCGCGTACGCATCCTGCGCGGCGGCGTGGCAACCGGCGCAGGCCACTTGGGCCGGGGGCTTGTCGTGGACCAGACTTTTTACGTCTTTGTGGCAGTCGACGCAGCCCAGCACCTTGCCGTGGATCGAGTGCTTGATCTGACTCTGATCGACGTAGAGGCTTACGGTCTTACCGTTTTCGTCGGTCGTGAGCGAGCGGTCGCCGTGGCAGGTAAGGCAGTCGGCGTCCTTCAGCTTTTGAGCCGCGCGCGCACCGGTTGCCGAGGCAAGGAAAGAAAAACAAAGCGTACAGAGCAGCAAAAATCGAACAGGTCTCACGCCTACGAGGAGACGCTTTGTATCAGAATTACTCAGTGACTCGTGTCACCGGCAGGCTGGTTGATGCTAAGCTTCCGATTTTGTGCGAGTTGGCTTGCGAAGGTGGCAGCCCAGTTCACCGTGATACACAGGCGCGGAATTCTGCAAATCGCACAAAATATGCAGACCCAGCGTGAGATAAATCACAATTTGTTCGCCTCACCTACCGCACAATAAATGCGGAGGCAGAACTCCCGTGTTTCACTTGGACTATCTTTCTTGCATTCTGACCGTTCTTGCCACGGTTCTCATCGGGCGCAAATTGTGGATTGGCCTTGTGCTGGGGGCAATCAACAGCGCGATTGTTTGCGTGATCGGGCTGCACACTTCGCAGTTCGGTTTCATTCCCGCCAACCTGTTCTGTATCGGCGTGTACGCCATCAGCATCCGGTCGTGGCTGCGCAAGGACAAGGCCGCCGCTGAGACGCTGCCTGAGATGAAGGCGACGGCACAAACAGCAGCATAACGAACCGGTTGACTTAAGTCGGCTTTCAGCTTGTAAATTCTAGCCGGTAACTACAGGCTACTGCCTACAAGCTCCAGGCCGACACCGAACGCTATGAGCCATCTGCTCGTCGTTCCCGTGCTGGAGGCTAGTGGCTACTCCCTGAAGTACGCGCTCAGCGTCAGCACCAGCAGCGTGAGGCCGATCGCGATAGCCGTGTATCCCGCCACGCGTGTAAAGTTCACCAGCCAGGTGGGCGCCTTCTCGCCGAGACGCGACTCGATCTTTCCCTCTTTCACCATCCGGTCGTACTCCAGCGGCCGCTTGTGCTTGAATTCCTCTTCGCTCTCGACGCCGGTAAACACCACCATGTCCATTGGAAAGCTGTCGGGACGCAGGTGGGTGTTGACGAAGTGAATGGAGAAGATGAAGAGGATGGCGAGCAGGCCTTCTTCACTGTGGATGACGAGCACCGCATTCAGTGCCCACCCGGGCAAAAAGTGCGCGAAAAACGGCGCAAACCACATGGCGTAGCCTGAGAAGCCGATGACGATCATGCCCCAGAACACAGCCCAGTAGTCGAATTTCTCCCAGTAAGCGTAGCGCTCAAACTGCGGCTTGGGACCGAGACCCAGGAACCAGCGCATGTGGCCGAACATATCCTTCACGTCTTTCCAGTTGGCAACCATCGAGGTCGAACCCCAGAAGATGCCCTTTTCGCGATTGACGATGCCGCGGGTGAAAATGTCCTTGACGTGAATCAAAAAGGCTATGGTGAGCACCAGCGCGCAGAATTTATGAAAAAACAAGATGGCACCGAAGCCTCCGACGCCGGCCGCAAACTTGCGCGCCCAGAAGCTCTCACTGAAGCGCATGGGCAGCCCGGTGGCGGCGAGGCCAAGAAACGTGGTGAACAGCACCGCGTGCAGGTAACGCTGCTCGCGCGTGAAACGCCTGAAGTACCGCTCTTTGGGCGCGTCTATCTGAACATCTTGAACCTCGGTTGGAACTGACTGAACCAGATCAGACATTCTTTTGTCCTCCGTTCGCGCGATTCCTGAGCTGGTTGTACCGCTGCCGGATCAGCCACAAGATGGTGTGAATCAAGAAGAAGGTAAGCACGCTGGCCAAGAGCAGGTTCATGAACAGGCGGACAAAATACAGCGCCGGATTCAGCTTGCGATCGCGCGCGTTGGCGTGCGGCTGGTACTGAACAAAGCTCAAGTTGGCGCCGGCGTGGCACCGGCCGCAGGTCTTGACCAGATTTGCTTTGTTGACGGGCGAATCGGGATCGGACGTGGGCAGCACGTGATGCGCACCGTGGCAGTCCCAGCAGCGGGCCGTCTCAACATATCCGCCCAGCGAACCCAACTGCGAGTGGAAAGTATCGCGATAGGTTGAGAACTTGTCTTTGTGGCAGTTGCCGCAGATGGGCGTGGACTGCATGCGAAAAGCCGATTCGGTAGGCTGCAAAATGGCGTGCGCGGTATGGCAGTCGGTACAAACCGGCGCCGCCATATTGCCGGCCGCAATGGCCTTGCCGTGAATGCCCGATTCGTAGTCGTCGTCGATCTTGGCGTGGCATGCGCCGCAGGTTTTGGGCACGTTTGCCTTGAAGGTCGGGCTCCTGGGATCGTTGTGGCTCAGGATCTTGTGCGATCCGTGGCAGCTTTGGCAGTTGGCCGCAACCAGCAGGCCCTCCTTGCTCAGCGCGAACCCGTGAATCGAGTCGATGTAGTTAGGGTAGACGCTAGGTAATCCGTGCTTGCCGGCCATGCCGTTATTGCTGTGACATTGGCCGCAGGTCTTGGGCACATTCAGCGGGTAGACAGCCGATCGTGCGTCGGACTTGGTGAATATCTCGTGCGCGTTGCCGTGACAACTGGTACACGGATGCTCCTTGCTGTCGGCGTGCACGCTGCTCTTAAGATCGTTTGCCTGGTCGGCGTGGCAGGTCTTGCAATCGACCGGCGCAATCTTGTCGGGGTGAGGGTAACCGGTGACGTCGGTGTGGCAGGCATTGCACCCCAGTGCTCCGTGAACGCTCGCGTTGAACTTCTGCCCGTCGACGCCTACACTGTGCCCCAGTGCATCCTGAAGTGTTGCGTCGGAGTGGCAAGCCAGGCAATCGGTTTGCGCGCGGCCGCCCTGCCCGCTGGCAAAAAGAAACAAACCAAACAACGCAGCGACTATACCGCTGCCAAATCTCTTCACTTGCCGTCTACTTTCTCCAGGCAAAAGAAGCCCAGACCCTCGCGCGCGGCTCGGCTGCAAGCGCAGTCCGCCGCGTTCTATCGAGCTTTCCATCGCGGGGTTCGCATTACCAAGGTCCTACTTTGCAGAAATGAATAGCAGTGACACCTATCACAAACACTGCGTTTGAGATCACATTTGCGTGCAATGCATGTGTTTATGGCGGTTTTATTGGTGGGCTAGGTCACAGAAGAACAGCTAGTAGCTTTTTCGTGGCGGCAGCGACCTTGCGATGATTCTGACCGTGAGCCGAAACGCACAGGCCGAGGCAATTCTACGCTGCACGATCAAGCTAAAACCTAAGAGTTAATAGCTGAAAGCTGGTTCTCCACGTGATGTGAGTCACATGCCGCAGTCCTCCCGTTCGGGGACAATGATCCCACTGCTCGAGGTGCACTCTTATGGGCGCAGTTGTTCTAACTCAAACCCCGGTTATGCTCACGCTCCCCAGTGATGCGGTGCGGCAGATTCAATGGCGGTTCGGCGACCGGTTCGACCTGCAGATGCTGGTGCAGTCGGCCCGCGGAGTAGCGCGCGGCACGGTGGCGCGCCTGGTGAGCGCCGGCGAGCGCAGCACCCACGAGTGGACCCCTGGCAAGCAGGCCATGCTGCAGGCCTTTGACTCGGCTGGGGTAACGGCGGCATTTATGGAGCCGGAAGAAGGCGGATTCATCGCCGGCCCCAAGAATCTTGCTCTGTCGCTGGCTGCATTTGAGTTGGCATGGGTGGATGGCGGCGCGGCCACAGCCAGCCTGGCAAGCTGCCTGGCCCTGGCGCCCATCCACGAGCGTGGCACTCCCGAACAGGTTGCGCGCTACATGATGCTCGCAGCCCCTCCACTGCCCGTTGAGGACCGGCAGCCGTGGCGCGGGGCTTTCGCGCTCACTGAGCCGATTCCTTATGTTGGAGTAGACACCGGCATGTTGAGCGGCAAGCTCTCCATTGCTGAATGGAAAGACGGCGAGGAGCCGGTTCTACAGGTGGACAAGCGCGGCCGCTTCATTACTGGGATTGCATTTGCCAACTTTGTTACCGCAGCCGTCAACTCGTCCGACCCGCGCATCAAAGGCAGTTGCGTGGTGATCCTTGAAGAAAGTGACGAGGGCGTCTTCGACCGCGGCACTGCGACCAAAAAGCTTGTGCATCAGCTTTCGTCCACCGGCGATCCGGTCTTCAATCTCACGGTCCCTGCAAGCCGCATCGTGGGCGGCTACACCGTCAAGGACGGAGTCATCGTTCCCAATTTCAACCACGGCGAAGTTATCGAAGCCGTCTTTCGCCGCACACGCGTGCCTGTCGGATTGATGACCGCTGCCAAGCTGCTTTCAGCCGTTGAGCCGGTGATCCGCTACCAGCGCCAGCGCTTTCGCGGAGCCGAAGGCGCCAAGCCCGGCTCGGTGCGCTATGAGCAAGGCATCCAGCAGCGCGAAGACGCCCTGCACCGGTTGGTCGACGTGTGGGCCGCGGGAGAAGCCGCAGCCTCGCTCGGATTCGCGGCAGCACGGCTCTTCGATACGCTTGATCCCCTCGAGAAACAAAAGACTGCAATTCTCGCTCAACGCGGTGTAGCGGGCGGCCGCGCTGAGATGAAGGCGCTCAAGGATTCTGAACAGCGCGCGGTGCAGTTGATCGGCCTGAATGCCGGCGATCCGCGCAGGACCGAACTTGAAGCCGACCCGCTGGTCGAGTTTGTGCTGGCCGACGCCGAGGCCAACGTACTGTGCCCGGCAACCAAGCTCTGGAACACCGGTCACGGCGCCAACATGATGCGCGAGGCTGTCAGCCTGATGGGGGGCTACGGCATTACCGAAGACTGCCCGGGATTCCTGGCCAACAAGTGGATGGATGCACAGCTCGAGGCCACCTACGAGGGGCCGGAGGCCGTGCAGCGCCGCCAGCTTACGGTGACCATGACTGGCGACGTTTTTCTCGCACAGTTCCAAAGCTGGATTCGCGAGATGCGCGCAATCGCCAGCCACCACCCCGGCAGCGGAGCATGCACCCTGGCCTCGGCCATGCACCTGTGGTTGTGGACTCTGAATCATCTGCAGAACGCGACCGACGCCGCCGGCAACAAGCTATATCACGGGCAGCGTCAGGGAGTAACGTTCCCGCTTGCAGATGCGCTTTGCTGGCTGCTGGCGTCGCGCGCGCAGATTCTCGATGTGCTCGAACTGGAGCAGCGTGGGCCGTCCGATCCGGTCGCCGCTGAGGGCCTGACAGGCACCGTGCAATTCCTCAGCGACCTCTGCCACACGCAGGCCGCTCAAGCCGCGGGCGCGGCCTCGCGCATCTGCGCCGAGCTGGTCTTCGGCTATAACGCGCACCCCTCGTGGGATGAGCAGGAACACCGCAACTGCTTCTCGACCGCCGAGCTTGAAGTGCTTGAAGAGACCATGCCCGGCATCTGCGCCATGGCGGTTGATGTAATCGCGAGCGATGGCGGACATCCGCAGAAGGCCGGCCCATGCGCGGGCTGCGCAGGCTCAGCCGAGTTTCTGCGACTGCAATCGAGGCTCACCATGTGCCTCACCGGCTCGCGCGTGGCCAAGGATCGCGCCGCAGAAACGGTGAGCAAGGTGATGATTCCCGAAGCGCTCGATTACCCGGCGGCAGGATAGGCATGAGATTGACTCGCTACAAAAGTGGGGTGCCCCATCCTTGGCGCGTCTTTGTTTTTGCGCCAACGGGGGGACAGCACAAACGCAAACCCGCAAGGGTAACCGCATGAGCACCGACCCCGATCACCAGATCGAAGTTGACCGGCAGACCATGGAAGTGGACATCGCCTGCGCCGGCTTTGGTCCGGCGATGGGCGGTTTCCTGACCACGCTCACCCGCGCATGGACCGCGAACCCCGCTGACCCGGCCTTCGAGAGCCGCGTTGCGCCGGGCATACCGCTGCAAGTGATCTGCTACGAGCGCGCCGATTCGCTCGATGCCGGCGTGAGTGGCGTGGTGACGCGCGCCAAAGGTATTCGCACCAGCTTTCCCGAGCTCAACCCGGCCGAGATTCCCATGGCCGTTGAGGTGCGCAAGGAGCGGGTGCTCTACCTGCTCGATCCCGTGGGTGCGAGCAGGCGTTCCGTGTTTTTGCGTTTTGGAGATGCTCTTCTCCGTCTTGGAAAAGGACTATGGCTCAAAGACGATGCCTTCGAGCTGCCTTGGACTCCGAAGTTCCTCCACAAAGATAGCGGACTCGTGCTCTCCATCGGCCAATTCAACCAGTGGGTCGCCGCGCAAATCATGTCGACGGGATTCGTGCAGATCTGGCCCGGCAGCCCCATCGCCGGACCACTCGTTGTCGGCGACAAAGTCGAGGGCCTGCGTCTGGTAGACCAGGGCGTAGACAAAAACGGCGCGCCGGCTGACGGTTTCATGCCTGGCATGGATGTGCGCGCGCAGTTGACTGTGATTGGCGACGGGCCGGTCGGCCAAATCTCCCGTGCTCTCGTCCAAAACGAGGGCCGCGCGCTAGCGCAAGAGTGGGCGCTGGGGATGAAGTTTGTGGTTGAGCTGCCGGAAGACACGGAGCTCGAAGCCGGCACGGTGTGGCACACCTTTGGATTCCCCGAGCCGGAGATCTTCGGATTCCTCTACGTGCACCCTGAGCGGCTCGCGTCGGTAGGCATCTTTGTCCCTTCGTGGATGGGCGATCCGGAGCGCACGTCGTATCGGTACCTCCAGCATTTCATCCAGCATCCGGCGCTGTGGAAACACCTGAAGAACGCGACGCTGCGTTCGTGGGGAGCCAAGTCGCTTGAGGAGTCGGGCAAGCGCAGCGAGCCGGCACTCGCCGGCAATGGATTCGCGCGCATCGGCGAATGCTCCGGCTCTACCAACATGCTCACCGGCTCGGGCGTCGACGAGGCGTGGACCACGGGCGTTCAGCTTGGCGAGGCAGTGCTTGAGTTGCTGCGCACGGGCGGCGAGTTCATCGAGGATAATCTTGCTGCAACCTACGAAAAGCGCCGCCGCGAGAGTTGGGTCGAGAATGAGGCACGCGAAGCCGAGCATGCGCGCAATGGCTTTCACAAGGGCTTCGTGCGCGGGCTCATCGGCATGGCTCTGGCAGGACTTTCGGGCGGGCGTTTCTCGATTCGCGCGCACATTCCGCGGGCTTCAAAACAGATTCGACGATTCGGCGCGAACGCAGCCGCAGAACTCCCGCTCAAGCGCGCAGCCGAACTTTGCATGGAAGATGGCCGTCCGCTGCACGATGCGCTTATGTCGGCCCGCGGATGGCCCGAGATTCCATTCGACGGACGGCTCCTGATCACCCAGCAGGACGCGCTTCTGATGGGCGGCAAGATTCAGGCCGTGCCGGGCTTCGCCGATCACGTTGTGTTTCTCGACAAATCCCGTTGCATTGCCTGCGTTGAGAAGACCTGCATTGCCATGTGCTCTGGGCAGGCCATCACGCTTGGGCTTGGCAATGTGCCTGAATTCGAGCGCGAAAAGTGCGCTCACTGCGGTGCCTGCCTGTGGAATTGCGCCAATCCCCCGGAAGGCAAGGACTCGAACATCGAGTTCCGCGCGGGATCGGGTGGTTTGCATTCGGCGGAGAACTAATCTGAGGTAGCTCGAAGGGACTTCAATGCCACAAACACTTCACATCGTTGTTTGCGCCGGAATTGTGCCGGACCCGTTGCAGACGCTTGAGCCAATGACAACTCCAGCCGGGCCGGGGATCAAAAACGAAATGGTGCTGCCAGCGGTGCTCGATCCGTGGGCCGCAAGCGCACTGTACGAGGCCGCGAATCTCGCTGCCAAAAACCCCGGCAGCAAGCTCTGGCTGGTTTCGCTCGGGCCCAAGGCCAAGCTGCAACAGGTCATGATGACAATCGCGCAAAAGGTCGCCTTCGAACTGGTTCCCATCGACGGGCCCATCGGCGGTTTTCCTGATGCGCATGCAACGGCAGCGGCTTTGGCCGAGGCGATTGGCGCGATCCCCGGCCTCGACCGCTCGAAGCTATTGCTCTTCGGCGGCTGGGAGTCGGCCTCGCGCGGCGCCGGCGTAACGTTACAACTCATTGGTGAGCGACTGGGCATCGTAGACCAGTTTCAGGGAGTGGATCGGATCGAGCTGCGCGAAGATGGTTCGTTCGAGGTGCTGGAGCGCGTTGAGGGCGGCAAGCACCAGGTGTCGATTTGCGCGGGTGCTCCAGCGGTTCTGGGATGGGCAACGGGTAACTTGCCCGAGCCCCGCAACAATCCGCAGGTAGGCATGACCAACATGCGCACTATCATGCCTGCGCTGCAAAAAGCAAAAACCGTTGCGCTCGGCGCCGACGGATTGCAATATGTCTCGGTGAGTCTGCCGAAGCAACAGCGTACGACGCGGGTGGAGAAAAATATGACTCCGGATGAGATTGCCGCGGAGATCGTTGCCTGGATTGGAACCGAGTAATCGCAAGACAACTCTCCCGTAGGGAGAAACGATAATAGCCCAGGGTGAAGTCCGCATCCGCGGAACAATCCCTGGGACGAACGTAAATAAACAGACCCCGTCCCGTAGGGACGGGACGAAAAAAGATCTCAAGAGAAAAATGGAATCCATTCTCGTACTCACGCATGCAGATGAAAGCGGCGCAACTCTTAGCAAAGCTTCGTTCGAGGCCATAACCTCAGGCAAAGAACTCACCGAAAGGCTGGGCGCCCAGCTCAAGATCGGCATCGTCGCGGCCGAACCGCGCCCCTTATCCAAAGGTCTGCCGGGCCCAGTACTTGCCGTTGAGGGCGAACCATTTGCTCAGCCGCGGTTCGCCACCGATGCCGCTGCGTGCGAGGCGCTGTGTCGCGCGGCACATGCGTCCATCGTGTTAGCGCCTCACAGCTCGCGGTTCGCGCGCGTGATGGCCGCGGTTGCGCATCGCGTGGGCGGACAGATCGACACGCATGTAACGGCCATCGTCGGAGGCGACGGCGTGAAAGCCTCGCGCTGGTTTTACCGCCAGCGCATTGAAGCCGTTCTGGCCCGCACCTCGCGGCCGTGGTTTCTGTTGCTCGATGCGGGAACGCATGCGCCGAACGCGGCCGGCTCGGGCGAAGTGAGTCTCGAATTCGTGCCGGTTGAGGCTCCCGCAACGCGCACCAGCGTGACCGGGCTGCGAGCTCCGCAGCAAAGCCAGCAGACCATCCGGCCCGACGCAAAGTTACTTTTTGTAGCGGGCGCGGGCTGGACCAAAAAACAGCCGGACGGACAGGTTCACGTGGACGAGGCTGGTAAGTTGATTCTCGATTTTCTTGCGGCCTCGGGCGCATCACTGGGCAGTTCGAAGTCACTCGTCGACCAGGGCGGCGAAGGAAACTCCGTTCTCCCCTTTTTGACGCATCTCAACCAGGTCGGACAAACTGGCTCGACGCCTCGACACCCGAAGGGCCTGGCCACCTGCTGCCATGGCGAGGAGCCGCACGTGGTGGGCTGGCGATTCATCGGCGAGCGGCGCGCCGTTTCTCTCGACCCCAACTGCGGCTGGTCGCGCGGCAAGGCCGACGTGGTGTATGTGGCCGATGCGTTCAAAGTGATGGCTAAGGTGAATGAGATGCTGGGGAGTTTGGGGTGAGCTTCTCGCTCTTTGCCTTGCTCCGCCAGAATCATTTCGACGTCGAAAATCGTGAAGAGCAACTTCAGATCCTTCGACTGCGATTGGGGCAAATACACGCCAATCTTCGCTCAGGATGAAAATTGATTCTTGATGCGAAATCAACAGACGGCGGAGTTACGACACCGCCCTCAGGTCCGCGCGCAAATGATCTGGCCCTTTGTACCCGAGCTGCGCTTCGATTTCAGCGTGGGTGCTTTGCCAGATCGGGACGGCGCGGGCAAGCAGTTCCAAGCCCTTTGCGGTCAGAATCAAGATGCGGCTGCGGCGATCGTTCTCGTCCTTTTCAACGAGCACGAGGCCGCGGCGCTCGAGCGGCTTGAGGGCGGCAGTGAGCGTGGTTCGGTCTATGGCGAGCAGGCTGGCCACTGGTCCCATGGGGGGCGGCTCGGGGCGATTCAGCGACATGAGCAGGGAGAACTGGCCGTTGGTGAGCCCCAGCGGTCGGAATGCCTCGTCGAAGCGGCGGGCGAGGGCGCGGGCCGCGCGCTGCACGTGCAGGCAGAGGCAGTGGTTCCGAACAAGCAGCGTGGTTGCATACGGGACCTTGTTGGGACTTGACACAAGGCCAGATTAGTTGATATCAACGTATTCGTCAAGTTTTTCTCCGGTTTCCCGTAAGATCATCTCGGCCCCATTCTCCAAGCTGGAGGTCCCACCGATGTCCTTCCTCCGCGATCTTAAAACCGCTCTGCGCTCACTGTCGCGCGTCCCTGCCCTGTGGATCACGATCGCCCTCACGCTCGCCTTGGGCATCGGCGCCAATGCCGCCATCTTCAGCGTGGTGCGAGCGGTGCTACTCAAGCCCCTGGCCAATCGAGATGAGAGCCAGCTCTTGTATCTGCGACAGAGCGCGCCGGGAATCGGGATTCCGAATGCCACGTTTTCGATTCCCGAGATTCACGATATCGGCGCGAAGCTTAAGACTATCTCGCAGCTTGGCACATTCTCTGAGATCGACTTCACGATCGTGGGCCTGGGCACTCCGCGCACGATTCCGGCCGGAGTGGTGGATGGAAATTACTTCCAGGTGATGGGGCTGAGTCCGGTGCTGGGCCGTCTGCTCACTCCGGCTGATGACGGGCCCAACGCACCGGGCGCCATTGTGCTCACTTACAAATTCTGGCGCGACTCGCTGCACTCCGATCCCAATGTGCTGGGCAAGGTGGTGCGGCTTGAGAGCTACAGCGGCGCGCGCCAGGCGGCCATTGTCGGCGTGCTCGAGCCATCGATTCCCTATCCCGTGGCCACCGAGATTATTGCCAACGTGGTCACCAGCCCGCATCATCTTTCGGCCACCATGGTGCAGGGCCGCGAGCACCGCATGACCGAGGTGTTCGGCCGGCTCGCGCCGGGCGCCACGCTCGAACAGGCGCACGCCGAACTGAGCACGGTGTACTCCGCGATGATGAAGTCGTACCCCGAGGTGTACAAGCCCGAGGACCACTTCACAATCAGCGTGACGCGCATGCACGACCAAATCAACTCGCGCGCCAACACGGTTCTGTGGGTGTTGTTCGCGGCCTCAGGTCTGCTGTTTGTGATTGCCAGTTCGAACGTCGCCAACCTGGTGCTGGCGCGCACGGTGCGGCGCGAGCCGGAGCTGGCCATTCGCGCGGCACTGGGGGCGAGCACTGGGGTGCTGCGGCGCAGCCTGCTGGCCGAGAGCTTAGTGTTGTGCGGCACCGGAACCGTCGCGGCAGTGCTGCTGGCTGTGCCAATGGTCAAGGTACTGGGCCACTATGCGCAGCGCTTCAGCGTGCGCGCTGCCGATCTCACGCTCGACTCAAGCCTGCTGTGGTTCGGCGCGGCGCTCGCCATCGTCGCTGCGTTCTTCCTCGCCTATATTCCGCGTCTGCCTTCGCCCGACACGCCGAGCAACAGCCTCACCGGCCGCGGGGCACGCGTCACTGGTTCGAGTAATCGCAAGCTGCGCATCTTTGCCATCACGCAGATCGCGGCGTCTTTCCTGCTGCTCACCGGCGCATGCGTGTTGATGAAGACGCTCTACGTTCTCGAACAGACTCGGCCCCCGTTTGACTCTGCCAATGTGCTGGCGGTGAACCTGCCGGTGATGAACTACGGCAAAACCGACGCGCAGATCAGCGAGTTTTATCGCGAAGTGATGGAGCGTGCGAGCACGCTGCCCGGCATCGAGCACGTAGCCGAAGGATTCAACGTGCCGTGGCGCGGCGACCAGGCCGGGAACATCAGCTTTCAGTTTGCCGCGCAGGGCGCGCACCGGCACGGGGATGGTAAAGACGAGTTTCGCGCGCTATTCCGCAGCGTATCGCCGGGATTCTTTGCCACCTTGGGGGTGCCGATTCTTGAAGGGCGCGACTTCAACCCCGGCGACAAGGAAGGCAACGAGCGCGTCGTCATCATCAGCCAGAGCCTGGCCAATGAGCTCTTTCCCGGCCAGGACGCAGTGAACCGCACGTTGTGGTGGACCGACGGCGTGATCAAGTTCGTCGGCATCAGTGGCGAGCCGCGACGAATTGTCGCGGTGGTGCCCGACTTCGACGACGAGAACATCATTCCCCAGCCGGCCATGACCATCTACCAGCCCATCGACCAGGAAGGATTCGGCGGCAGGCTGTTTATACGTGCGCACCAGGACCCGTATGCGTTGGTGCCGTCGCTCACCACGCTCATTCACAAGATGTCGGCAGATCAGCCGGTGGAGCGCGCGACCACGCTCGGCGATGTGCGCGCCGAAGTGCTGACCCCCGACAAGCTCAACGCGATCGTCTTTGGCGGATTCGCGGCAGTGGCGCTGCTGATCTCTGTTGTGGGTGTGGCCGGTGTGCTGGCGTTCTCGGTCAGCGGGCGCACGCGCGAGTTCGGCATCCGCATCGCGCTGGGCGCGCAGCCCTCGAACATTCTTACCGATGTGCTGCTTGATGGATTGCTGATGGCGGGGATTGGAGTGGGCGCGGGCGCGGTGTTAGGAATCACGTTGACACGCGTGGCTGCCAGCTACGTTGCAGCCGTCGGCCAGGCTGGGGCTCTGGCGCTGGGCGCGTCGGCTTTCGTGATTCTGGCCGCCGCGATGTTTGCATCGGCGGTTCCTGCGGCGCGCGCGGCGCGGATCAATGCTGTTGAGGCGCTGAGAGCCGAATGAAAGAGACAGGCAATAGAGACCAGGCAACAGGGAATAGTCGGCGCGCGAATTACGCGGCTTGCCGGGTGCGGCTGTGTGCGGACTTGCGGTGATGCGCGTGATTGCG
>Ga0335072_10001675_pt1 | contig 35587 bp, 30 predicted proteins | sample Lox_Sample_21_FD_206725 | JGI IMG/M metagenome (GOLD analysis project Ga0335072, IMG submission 206725) | Soil microbial communities from Loxahatchee National Wildlife Refuge, Florida, United States - Lox_Sample_2.1 | ecosystem: Environmental > Terrestrial > Soil > Wetlands | place: USA... | reverse complement strand
GTCATCGGTCGCGCGAGCCGGCAAGCGGCGCATGCGATGTGCTGTCGGCCGGCGGCGAATCGCCCATTCGATACATAGGCGGCTGACAGCTTGTGACCAGCCACTGCATGCCGAGGAGGCATCCGGTCAAAAAGCTGATCCTGAGCGCGCGTGTCTTCGCTGGAAACAACGCCTCCGCGAGCTGGTGGTATCGAGCACCCCCGCGTTGAGGCAAGAGTGCGACCAATCGTGCGGCGAGCGCCTGCGAATCTCGCCGAGCGGACGTAGCAACCGGAAGCTGAGCTATGAGATGAGCCAATCGACGCGCAGCGTTTCCTCTCGGGAGCGCCGCCAGCGCGGCCGCCTCGGCCCAGGGGTCCAGATCGAGGCGTGAGAGCGCCGACAGCACACTGAGCTCGGCTCCGTCGCTGTCCTCTTGCACCGGGGCATAGAGGAATGCCTCAAGCTCAGGGCAAAGACCAGAATTTACCCGAGAAAGCGCCATCCCTCTCGCTCTTGCTCTTGCACGGCTGTGTCCCACTGAACCGTCATCGTGCCTCGGCATCTTCATTGACTCCTCAAGCACCCGCCTTGGTAGTGCCCTTTAGGTGGCCGATATCGGATCCGCTGAAGCCATAGGCGATGACCGCGGTCGCAGATATGATCGCCGCCAGAATCGAGGTGGCTAATCCAAGGTATCCACCGAGAACCGTGATCGCGCGCAAAGCGCTCCAATCGCCGATGGCCAGGGCCAATAGCGTGAGCCACAGTCCCAGCAGAAACAGCATGCGATCCAGTCCCGCCCTGAAGGAGCCCAGCCACACGTAGCAGAAATACACGGCCCAGATGAAAAAGTACCAGCCCGAGTAATGGCCCGGGTCGGCGCCCGAGGCCGAGGAGCCAAGATACGCGTGGCCGGACCAGAACAGGCCCGCGCCGCCAAAGAAGATCACCGCATCGAGAGCGCGTTCGCTCAAGAATGCGAGAATTCCCATGACCCCGAGGACGAAGGCCGTGGCGAGCATCATGGCAACGCCATGTTCGTAGAGCCTGTCAAACCATCCAGCATTCGGCATCGACAACAGCCAGCCAGTCAGGGCAAGGCACATATAACCGACAGTCGAGGTAATCACCGCTTTGTTGTTCATGACACGTTCTCCGATGTGGTCACATTTCTGGAGCTAGAGAAGGGTCCCGAGAGGGGCGGGTTGCACGCAATGAAGTGGATGACTGTTGCCGGGCCACTGGACGGTGCGACGAGGGAGGCAGGTGGCCGATCCTCGCCGCCGGACAGCCCGCAGAGGAGGACTTGTTTTGAAAGGAAAGCAGGCTGCAGATCCATCGCCGCACGGCACCTCTCGCGATAGGTGCAATCCTATCGCGCACGCACATTTGCACACGGTAGGAGTCATCAGCTCGTCGGCGGTTTCAGGGGGGAACTCCATCCCCGAAGGCAAACACAGATTACTGCACGCATTCGCACGCGTCAACAGGTCCACCCACGCCCTTCTTGCCGCGTCAAGCGGCTAACTGCACCGAAACTCACGCTGGCGATTCACGATCGTATCCTGCGTTGACGGCCCGGACACGACTCGTAACGAGCGCGGCGGATGAAAATGTGCGCCCTGTCGCGACAATGCGAAAATTGCGATATGACTGAGGAGATCTCTACCCGACTGCTTGCACGGCTGCGTCGTTCGGTTACGACTGCAGCCTCCTACTTGTACTCAAAACAGAGCGACAACGGCGGATTCTGCTTCTTCAAATATGGCGACTTCGATCGACCGAATTTGCGCGACACCTACCACGCCGTCACTGCCTTGAGGCTCTATGGCCTGGAGGTTCCGCGCGTCGCGGAGCTCCTCGAGTTCCTTCGTGGGGCAAATCGAGACGACGTCACCCGCCTTTACTACCATGCATTCGTGCTCCAAGAGCTCCCTGGGGGGCGACTCGCATCCTCGGATATGGCGCGCATTCGTGCGCTCCCGCTGCCGCCGATGGACGTCGGCGCGGAGACCGACTCGGACCGCAGGCTCAAGCGGATTCTTCGAACCCTCGCGTTGCAACAGCGATTTGCCGCCATCACAGACCCAGCGTCGGCGCGATCAATGGTCAAAGCGCTCGTGCATGATGGAGCGAATGGTGATAGAGCCAATCTCAGGGAGACCTGCTCGAGTCTCAAGATTCTGACCCTGTTAGGGGAAGATTTATCGAGGCACCACGATTCGCGGGAACTCGTCGATGCACTTCAGCGCCCCTCCACGGGATTTGCAGAGATGGTGAATTCGCAGTACTGCAACCTCGAGATCATTGTCGCCGGAGTGCAGTGCTGCTCTTTGCTCGACCTGCCGATTCGTTACGTCGCAGATATCTTGCAATTCGTGCTGGCATGTCAATCGACCGATGGCAGTTTCTCCCGCGTGCCCGCGGCCCTTCCGGACATCGCGTTTACGCATCAAGCGATGCAGATAATCGGATGGCTCGTACCCGACCTCTTACCTGGAGGGAAGTCGTTCCAGTGAGCGAGCAGAGCACGCCTATTCAGACGACCAACGATCGCCATCGGCTGAGGTCGATGTGCCTTCGAGAGCAGCAGTGACGACTTCCACGCGCGATCCTTCCGTGGACTCGCAGGCACTCGAGGCGCAGCGCCTGGCGGCGGAACTTCAGAACCTTCACAGCGGCCCCTTAGTCGTGCCCGAGCTCGTTGCTCTCGGCGAGGCCGCCATTCCTGCCGTCGAGGCGACGCTTCGCGGACGATCACAGGCGCTGCACCACCCCCGCAGCCTCGCCGCCGACGTCCTCGGAGCGATCGGCGGGGAGAAGGCCACGGCGGCGTTGATTCGCGCGCTCGAGGACTCGACCGGCCGCACACTCGATCCGGCCTTTCGTGAGGCAGAAGCAGTCGTGGTCCGCCACATCGCCACGCATTTGCGTCAGCGCCCCACACCATTCGCCATCGACGCGGTCCTCGATGCTATGCGTGTACGCCCCAATGCGGCTTGCGCCGAATTGCTCGGCGAGCACGGCAATCCCCAGGCGATCCCCCCCCTCCTGAGTGCCCTGCGCGAGGATGCGGTCCGTGAGGCGGCGATGAACGCACTGCGTCGCTTTGGTCGCGTATCGGTCTTGCGGCTTCGCGCTGCGCTCGCCATGCCGCACTATGTCGGTGGGATCGAGCCACCCACGAGCATCGACGCCCGGGCTGCCGTCGCTGCCTTGCTCGGCGAGCTCGGTGAACGCACTCCCCTGATTCTCGCGCTCGACGATCGCACCCGCTCGGTGCGTCTCGCCGCCGCCACGGCTTTGGCAAGCTCGCCCGGAGGCCCGCCGCGTCGCGCGCTCGAAGTATTGATCGACGGACTGGATGATCCCAACTGGGCCCACGCGCGAAGCATCATGGATGTACTGGCACCGCTTAGTTCCGAAATCGTGCCGTTGCTGCAGGAATGCCTCGATGGTCCTGTGGGCGACGAGGCCTCCGAACGGCGACATCGCCGCGTCGCGGTGCTGGCCGGCCGCCTCGGCCTGGGTTTCGCCGGCCCCCTGCTCGCCGCACTGTGCGCTGCCAACGATCAAGAGCTGCGGCTCGCAGCCGTTCAGGCGCTCGGCAATCTTTCGACCGCGAGCGAAAGCGAGCTTGCCGGCTTCCTTGCAGACCCAGCGCTCATCGTGGCCGCGGAAGCATTTCAGGCGCTACGCGCCCGAGGTCGATTCAATCTGCGCGACATTGCGCCGTACCTGAAGCGCTCCTCGAGCTACCGCCGCGCATGGAACCGGTGGCGGCGCCTCTGGGCGTTGCGCAAGACCTTGCGCGGCTAGCGGGAACGCCGCTCATGGTGGCGTGCACAGCGCGCTCGCTACGTGCACGCCCTGCCGTGCATCGGCGCGTCCTTTGCACAGCGTTGCTGAGCGAGGTTTGGCTGATGAACGCTCGCTATGGACGGAACGATGATGACGAGCGCCCCTGACACTAGCATCGCCACGAGAAACACGCGAACCTTGAGAGAAACGCCGGGCATCGTCTTGCGATCACTGGATTTCATGCTGGAGTCACTCCGTCCGCCTCGAGGGCCAATACACATTTATGCCTCCTCGCCTCCCAGAGGCGTGATTACGCTCTCAGATTCCCAGGAGATTCCCAGGTTGGTGTATCGCTCGGAGTATCCCGTGCGGAAACTAGCCCTCGGCACACGACATATTCTGCTAGCGCTCCCTCGATGGAGCTCACGGTTCCCCTGAGCCCTGAGCCTACCCTGCGGCGCTCGAGGCGACCTGCGCGGCGGCCCAATCCTGCTCGTTGCGAGCTTCACGATGCGTTTCCTCGGATGGCAGGCGCCATTCACGGCCGCTTGATCACCGCATGGTCCGTCGCCAGGCGTGGTGGGCCCTGCGCTCATCGCCGGCTTACGGCAATTTCAAATCGATCATGGCGTCGCCCATGCGCGCGTCTACGACATCACATTGTACATCATGGCGATTTTGCTGTTCTGCGGGTTGGTGTGCAATTTCTTTGTCAAGCCGGTGAACAGCAAGCATTGGATGAGTGATGAGGAGCTCACACGTGAGCGCGCACTTCAGCACGAGGACCGGATCACGGCCGACGCTGAAACAGTCGCGTGCGGGAGCTTCGGACTCAGCGGGGTGCTCTCTTGGGTCGCCGTCGGCATACCGTTCTTTGTCGGCCTTTACATCGCCATTGAGAAAGCGGCCGCGCTGTTTTGATGGCGGTTCGAGCACGACGAGCCCGACGCCGTTCATGCACGCGTCGTTCATGCATACGCCGGTCGTTCATGCATACGCCGATCGGCTCATCGTTGTCCTGCCGACGGCAGATCGAACAGCACTCGTACACTCGCTTCGCTTAGCCACGTCGCCGCGTGATTGCCGTGCTCGAGCAATGCATCCGACAAATAACTCTTGCGGACCTTCATGGCTTCGACCTTGTCTTCGATCGTATCGTCGCATAGTAACTTGTAGACGAAAACCGGCCGCTCTCGACCCAGCCGATGAGCGCGGTCGACGGCCTGTCGCTCCACCGCTGGATTCCACCACGGGTCATAGTGGATAACCGCATCGGCGGCGGTGAGATTGAGCCCGACCCCGCCCGCTTTGAGGCTGGCCAGAAGAATCGGCACTTCGCCGTCTTGAAAGCGCACCACCGGAGTTCTGCGATCCGCGGTGCTCCCGGTAAGTACGGCATGCTCCACGCCGTGCGCGTCAAGCGCCCGCGAGATCAGCTCCAGCATCGATGTAAACTGGCTAAATACGAGAACTTGGCGACTTTCCTCGCGCAGCGCGCTCAACAGTTCCATGAGTGCGGTGAGCTTGGCGGATTCCTCCACTTCTCGAGGTGCCTCGACGAGTCGCGGATCGCAGCAAACTTGGCGAAGACGCAGCAATGCCGAGAGGACCACGATCCGGGACTGCTCCTCGCTATAACGCGCCAGGGCCTCCCGTACTTGCTTGCTCAATGAAAGACGGAGGGACTCGTAGAGTCGGCGCTGTTCCCTGCCCATGACCACCCTCAGTGCGGTTTCCGTCTTCTCCGGAAGCTCCGGAGCGACGGCTGACTTGGTCCGGCGCAACAGGAATGGCGCAATGCGCTGACGCAGGATCGTCATGCGGCTATCGTCATCGTGTCGTTCGATCGGTATTCGAAAGCTCCGATTGAACGATCGATGGTCGCCCAGGTACCCGGGCATGACCGTATCCATGTGTGCCCAGAGCTCACCTAGGTGATTCTCGAGAGGCGTGCCGCTCACAACGACCCGATGCCGTGCCCGCAATCGCCGAACCGCACGCGCCGTCTGGGTGGATGCGTTCTTGATCCACTGTGCCTCATCCAGCACCAGCATCGAGTAGGTGATCTCTTGGAGCATCTCGAGCTCGATTCCCAAGAGTGCATAGGTGATGACGATCACTTGCGCGTGGCGCAATTGCCCGCGCAATTGGCCGCGGCTCGATCCAGTGAAGTTGATGCAGCGGAGTGTCGGCGTGAAGCGCGCGAGCTCATCCACCCAGTTGAACACCAAGCTCGTTGGAACGACGATGAGGGCTGGTAGATCCAATCGCGCCGCTTGCATCTCGCAAGCCAGGTGCGCGATCACCTGCACGGTCTTGCCCAGCCCCATTTCGTCTGCGAGTATCCCCCCAAGGCCACATTGCCGCAGCGCCTGCAACCACTTGAGTCCCTCGCGCTGGTAGCCGCGAAGGGTGCCACGGAATGCGGGTGGAGTTTCGATGAGAGATGCCGGGGCCTGCGCAGCACGCAGCGAGGCCAACGTTTCGCTCAAGCTCGCGGCAAGATTGCCGCGCACTTCAATTCCCTGGCGCTCGAGACTGTCCCCCAAGGCCAGTGCCTGGGAGTGCGACAGCACAAGGGCGTTGCGCCGACTCAACGTCGGCGTATCGAGGTTCTCCACGAGTGGCGCCAGCCATTCGCGTATTTGCTTGAGCGGCAGCGGTAGAAATCGGTCCGGCGCGATCTGTGCGAGCCAGTGAGCGTCGGGGGCCTCACGCGGAAGGGGTGTCAAGGAGAACGCCCGGCGTGCTACACCGGCGAGGAGCGTGGGTAAAATGTTGATCTCACCGCCTTCCATCGGTGCTGCCAGTTCAAACTGTGTCCAGCCGGCGGCTTGAGCTTTGTCGAGGGTCGCCGCGAGACGAGTGTCTTGCGAAAGCACCGTGAACGGAAGTTCGGGGTCATATTCAATTCGAAAGCCGGTGCCGCCGAGCGACTGCGCCAGCGCCGAAAAGGCCTCGCCACCGCCACGATGGTATTCTCTGTGGGCAAGATCGAGCGGATTTGGCATCGGAATCAAACGTCGCCACCCTTGCGGAATCAGCCGGCGCAGACTGACCACATCCGCGCCCGCGAGCCCAGTGCTAGCGCGACATTCCCGATCGATTTCCCGATGAATCCACACGTATTCGGCCGATAGTCGACGGGCGATGCGCTGCCGCCAGGACTCCGCCGCCAGCGGCAGCCGACATCCCTCGTAATCGGCGAACGGCCGCAGATGGAAGATGTAGTCACCGCGGTCCGGATCGCGACAGGCGCCAATCACTACAATCGGTACCATTGGGGCTCGAATCTCGCGCAGTGACGGATCCGGGGGTGGGGGAAGAACACCTGCAAGTAGCGGATGCGGCGGCCACCGTGCGCAGAAGTGAGTTTCCCCGGGCGGGATAGGAGGCATACGCTCAATCAGGTCGTATACGCGTCGCGGAAGATTGAGCGAGCCGAATTCCCCGCTTGTCTCATCGAGATAATACAACCCGTCCAGGTCGATGACCTCGACCATGTTCTCGCCCCACTCGAGTGCCAGACGTGCCTGCACCAACTCATCGCGGAACCACCGCCATTGGGGATGCCGCGGCGCCGACGCGCGAATCTTCTGGTGCGTATCGGCGTGATAACAGATGCCTTGCTTCAGCAATTCCGCGAGCAGGCTGGCGCCGCGCGCTCCTTCCAGCCGATACGCGGATGTGCCCGCGCGTTGACGACGTTGTCCGCTCGCGAGTCGTGCCTGCCACATCATGACGCGCGGCATGAGCAGCACATGGGCGGATACCTCCTCGAGCCCACTCCACCCTTCCGCTTCTCGCAGTGACCGGTCGTCGTCGACCAGAACCAATCGAGCGAACAACACTCCTGGTCGGTGCGAACCGTCGACGTACAGTAGACACGCGACTGGCCGATACTCGGATGGCGCGCCGCATGGTCGCGCGCCCGCCGGCTCAGTCTCGTGCCCTGCCGTGCGCAACCAGCGCTCGATCGGCGAGAGCGCACGAGGCCAGTCGAGGAGCCCTCGAAGGCGGATCAGCACGGCGGCCGCATGCGGACACGAGCTCTGTCCGCACGTGCACTTCGACTCCACCACAGGGCTTCCTAAACGTTGGAAGAGACACACCTCGACGAGCTCGCGTGTTCCGTCGATGCCCTGGAACTCTGACTGGAGCATATCCGCGTCGCTTCCGACCGGTCTGAACCAGGCAAGCGGTTCAATCCACGCATGCCTGCGCATTGCCATCTGTTCGGCAGCCCTGAGTGAGGCGCGAGTAAAGTATTCTTCCAACCGAAGCGCCCGAATCCTATCCATCAACACCGATCGCGTGTTCTCCGCGCTCTCGGACACGATGCTGTGGGGTGTTTCACTCATCGTATCGCATCCTTCGTCCGCCGAAGAGCTGACTGAGTGTGATGGTCGACGGCCGTTGCAAGCGGCGCTTTTTCATCGCTCAGGCACTCGGCATGCGGGAATTAAATGACTGGGCGGGAGCCCGCGCGACGCGTGGTTGAATACCCTCGCCCGGTCCCGATTTACGTTTGCGATCTGGCTTCGGGGATAACAGCGCTTGCCAGACGTCGATCGTTCCCGCACGAAACGCGGCCGCGCTTGCGCTCAAGTAAAAGCGCCACATGCGATAGAACCGTTCGTCGCGGCTCGCCTTGAGACGCGGCCAATTTTCCTCGAAATTGCGCCGCCACGCGAGTAGCGTCGGCTCATAGTGCGCGCCAATTCGTTGCCAACCATCGATCATGAACAAACCCTCCAGCGCGCGCGTGATTTGCCCCTGCGAGGGCAACATGGAATTCGGAAAAATGTATTTGACGATCCACGGATCGCTGTGGTTGGTCGCCTCGGCGGCACCGATGGTATGCAGCAAGAAGCGGCCATCAGGGCGGAGACTGCGGTGCATGGTTTCCATGTAAGTGCGATAGTTCTTCGCACCAACGTGCTCGAACATGCCGACCGAGAAAATACGATCGAAAACGGTGTGAAGGTCCCGATAGTCCTTCAGCAGAATGGCCACGGAAAGCCCTTCACAGATCTTACGGGCATACTCGGCCTGAGCCCGCGAAACCGTCACTCCGACGCCCTCGATCCCGTACTCGGTGGCTGCCAACTTGAGCGCTCCGCCCCAGCCGCAACCCACATCGAGCACTCTCTGTCCCGCCTGCAAATCGAGTTTCCTGAAGATCAATTCGAGCTTCGCTTTTTGTGCCTCCTCGAGCGTCGTCGCCGACTCCCAGTATGCGCAGCTGTAGATCATGCTCTCATCGAGCATGCTCTCGTAGAGGTCATTGCCCATGTCGTAGTGGCGTTCGCCGATCTGGAAGGCGCGCGCCCGCTTCTGCAGATTGAAAACGCTTGCGACGCAATGTGCGGCGACCGTCCGCCAGGTCCATACGCGCTCATCCGCGCGAGCGTTCACCAGCCGATAGAGAAACCCATCCAAATCTTGGACATCCCACCATCCCTCCATGTAGGACTCACCCAGGCCCAGCGACCCGTCCACCAGCGCGCGGGAATAGAAATCCTCGTTCTTGACTCGGATGTCGCACGGTGCATCGCCGCCGATCCGGATGTTGCACTCGGCTAGAAGCTGCGAAACGATCTTACGAGCCCCTATCGGCATTCCTGCGCTCCCTCACACCGCCAAAGATGCGGCACACTGAGTCGTCGGGTACCAAGCACTCGAGCGGAGGAGGCGGGATTTTCTGAAGTCCCACGCTACGTCCAGCCGAATTCCCGGCACGGTCCGTAGGCGTCATTAGCCCTAGAGGGGCGGTTTGTCGGAGGAGGAAACCATCTCCTTTGTGACAATCCTAATTCGGGCGACGGGCACACTGCAAGTTGACGAGGGTGCCGGCGGACCCGCGCATGTTCTTGCGAGCCGCCGGATCCTTGCATCGGTCAGAGGCAGTGCGGCCGGCACGGCCGATTGAATCGTCGGCCGCCAGGCGCTAACATTCTCCTGAGAGGAGATGGCATACCTCCTTCCAACCGCCGCCTCGCGGCTGATGATGCCTGCGTTTTAGCCGGACGGTTGGCGTAGTGCTGCTCGCATCCTGTCCAAGTGTCTGAGTCAGAGACAGGTGCATGTGGAAATCAATTCTCGCAATCTCGGTGGGAGCTGCTCTCGGCGCGCTATTGCGCTGGGTCTTAGGCTTGACCCTCAACAATCTGTTCCCCGTGCTACCCCCGGGCACGCTCGCCGCGAATCTGCTGGGTGCCTACATTATCGGCGTTGCGATCGCCTCCTTCGGCTCCGCTGCAGGGCTGCCTCCCGAGTGGAGGCTATTCGTCGTTACCGGCTTTTGCGGTGGGTTGACGACCTTCTCCACTTTCTCCTCCGAGCTCGTGACGCTGTTGCAGCAGGGACGACTGCTTTGGGCTGCCGGCGCGGCCGCGGTGCACTTATCGGGTTCGGTGTTGATGACGATCGCCGGCATCGGCACGGTGGCATGGATTAGAAGTTAGCAGACTCGTTAAAGCATGAGTTGCGAAGGAGCGGTATGACAGGATCGTTCTTGAGACTTTATGTACACGAAGGTCAGCGCCACCAAGGGAAACTCGCCTGGGAGTGGCTTCTCACGCAGGCCAACGCGCGGGGGATCCAGGGCGGCTCGGCATTCAAAGCGATGGCTGGGTTCGGGCGTCATCACAAGCTCAGTGAGGAGAAGTTCTTCGAACTTGCGGGCTCGCTCGCCGTCGAAGTCGAGTTCATCGTTTCGGATGAGGAGGCTCAGCAGCTGCTCACTCTGATTCATCAGGAGAACATTCCGCTCGTTTACGCGTGCATCCCGGCGCATTTCGGCGTCATCGATCCCGAGTCGCCGCGTCCGCCGCGCATCGGCGCCGGGGAGTAAGGAGGTCAGCACTACCATTTGAGCAGACGTGAAGAGGTGGGTCGCAAGGACGAAAACCGCAGGAAAGGTAGTCTCAAATTACTTGGGAAAGTCACTATGCAAGGCTCATTCTTGAGGTTCTATGTGCACGAGGGGCACCGCCACCACCATGGAATTGTCTGGGAGTGGCTGCTGATGCAGGCCAACAAGATGAACATCCGGGGCGGCTCCGCGTTCAGGGCGATGGCCGGATTCGGCCGGCATCACAAGCTGGTGGAGTCGCGGCTCTTCGATCTCAAGGGGTCGCAAATCATCGAGATCGAATTCGTGGTGACCGACGAGGAGGCGCAGCGCCTCCTCGATCTAGTGCATCGCGAGAAGATTGCGCTTTTCTACGCGTTTATCCCCGCGCGTTTCGGCACCATGGACGGGAAAACGCCCGCCCCGCCGTCCATCACGGCAGGCGAGTGATGCAGCACCGGCCGTGATCCCGGCTTTCGTGGGACGTACGCGGCGCTTGTGAGTTCCCTTGATGAGTGTCGATCACACTTCCGATGCGCGGCTCATCTCGACTCACGAGCCGATCGATCTGAGGGACTATGACAAGGTCAAGCTCGAGCTTGCCGACATCGTGCGATTTGCGGCTGCGAAAGCACCGCGAGATGGCGGCCTTCTACCGAGGGAGTTCGTGGATTTTTTTGCGCGTCTCGCCGAGGATCGCTTCAACTTGGTGCTGGCAGGCCGGTTCAGTCGCGGTAAAACCTCTTTGATGAATGCGATTCTAGGGACGGATCGCCTGCCCACCGGCATCGTGCCGCTCACATCAGTGATCACCAGCGTGTCCTATGGCTCCACCGAGCACGTCCAGCTAGAGCTCGAACGTGGCGGCGTGCCTCTCGAGATTGGCATGGGCGAGCTCCCCGATTACATCACCGAGCGAGGCAACCCGGGAAACCGGCAGCGGATTCGCGAAGCTCGCATCAAACTGCCCGCCGAAATCCTGCGCCGCGGCTTCTACTTTGTGGACACCCCCGGCTTGGGGTCCGCCATTACTGAAAACACGCAGACCGCCCTGAGATTCTTACCCGAGGCCGATGCAGTCGTGCTCGTGTCGGGTTACGACAGTCCCTTGAGTGAGGAGGAACTTGATGTGCTTCGAGGAGCGGCACGGAGCGCAACTCAAGTATTCCTGGTATTGAATAAGCAGGACACGGTTGAGCCCGGCGCGCGACCGGAAGTCGTGGCCTTCGTCTCGCAGCGTCTGTCGACCATTTTCGGCAGTACGCCGCCCAGGATCTTTTCAACTTCCGCGATAGCCGGCATGGCTGCAAAGCTAGGGCAAGATCACGAACAGCTTCGCGCTACGGGGGTGTCCGAGCTAGAAGAGGCATTGACGCGGTTCCTCGTCGAGCACAAGCGCAGCCGCTTCTTGCATCGCATCATCGAGCGCGCCGCCGGGCTCCTCGAATCGGTTCCGGCGGATGGTGAGGTCCGCGCGCTCTTGGATCGAGTCGACAGGATTCGATCCGCGCATGGCCGAGCTAGCATCGATCCCCCAGGGTCGGAGGAGGCGGCAATAGCCACGATGGCGCAGGCGGCAGGCAGTCAGGTGCAACGATGCCAGCTGTGCGAGCAGATCACCCAGGCGTTTTTCGAATTCTTGTGCCGCTTTCAACACGCGGTGGTGACGGAGCCCGGGGAGCTTGAGCGCTTTGTCGTCAATGGCGGATTCTGCGCAAGGCACTTCTGGCTGTATCGGGCGATCGCCGCGCCGCGCGACATCTGCGTGGCCTTGGCCCCGCTTCTCATGAACTTGAGCGCTCAACTGCGGGCGGCAGCCGTCGATGCTGCCACTGCAACCCACCCGACTCCGGCGCGTTGCCATATGTGCCGCATGCAGGAGCAAATCGAGACTCGAACGCTGGCCGACATCGTCATCAAAAATAGCGCCGCCGGCTCAATGCGATCGACCGTGCCTGCTCTGTGTATGCCGCATCTACGCATCATATCATCTGGCCTCGAGGATCCTGCTCTCTCGGCGTCGCTCTTCACCGAGCATGCCCGCGCGCTGGATCGTCTCGCGGAGGACTTGCGGCGCTACGCACTCAAGCATGATGCGCTGCGTCGATACCTCACGAGCGAAGAGGAGCGTCGGGCTGCGGAGGATGCTGTCCTCCTGATCGCCGGTCGCCGCCTCATCACTCAGTGAGCGCGCGCTCGCAGCGGTCACGGTGCTGGCAGTCACCCACCGTGTCGCGATAGATCACCGCATAGTGAGTGCCAAGATGACAACGAGCAATCCGCCAATGAGTGCCAAGTAGAAGTTGAGGTTCCCGGATTGTAGAGCGCGCAATCGACCTGCCAGGGACCAGACGAACCGGCGCACGGGGGTGAACAGCATGGGCCCAAAAACGTCCGCGACCGCGTGGTCGAACTCGAGTTTTCGCACGAAGTAAGTGACCGCCGGCTGCCCCCGAGCGGTGTCGAGTGTGGGCCGATAGATGAAGCTGTAGAAGACCCGCATGGCGTTTGCAAACGTGAGCGAGGTGGTTGCCGCACGCGTTGGATCCTCGCGCATCCCTCCGTACCAGACCCCGGTTCGCCGGATCGCGTGGCGACGCAGATTCAGAGCCAGCAGCAGCGGCAGGACCGCGAGCAGGGGCAGCGCGATCACCAACTTGGAGGGCGAGATGAAAGCGAACTTGTTGGTGAGCGGCACGATCAGCCAGTCGCTCGACAGCGCGAGCGCACTGTGAGCCCCGAACTGTGCAATGTCCGGCTGATCGAGACCTTTCAGCCATAGGGGAAGCCCCGCCGCCGCCAGCAATACCGCCAGTCCGAGCAGCAGGACGGCCCCGCCATAACACCCGCCGGGCGCCCGCGGACGGACCCCCGAGGCGCCGCTCGGAGCCGCGGCGCCGCCGGGCGCGCCCAGCAGGCCTATCCCGAGCACCTTCACGAATGTCGCAAGGGCGACGGCTGCCGTGAGAGCTACCCCGGCGCCCGCCAGTGCGAGCACGAGTCGTCCCGCGAGGCCGCTCAGATGAAAGCCCTGAAAGAGGGTCTGAAACACGAGCCACTCGGTCGCGAACCCGATCTGCGGCGGCATGGCGGCAAGGCTCATCGCGGTGAACAGTGCGCCGACGCCGAAGGCGAGGCCCGCCGGACGCAGCCAGCCGCCTTGCGCCAGCCGATAGCCGCCGCTCGCTTCGTGGACAGCGTCCGCGCACAAGAACATGCCTCCTTTGGCGAGGGCGTGCCCCGAGAGGTGCAGCATCGCCACCGTCCAGGCGAGCCCGGCCAGATCAGCGTGACCGTCCTCGCGAAAGATCAGACAGGCGCCCAACGTGGCGACTGCGATCGCCGCGTTCTCAGCGGACGAGAAGGACAGGAGACGTCGCCAGTCGTCTTGCTGGAAGGCGTAGAGGACCGCGAGAATCGATGACAGGACGCCGAGTACAACGACTACGGCGCCCAGTGCGAACAGCCAATCTCCGCCCGCGGCCGGCAGCCAATCGGTGAGCGCACGCGACAGTGCGAAAAAAGCGGCATTCAAGACGACGCCCGACATGATGACGCCGGTGGCGCCGCTCCCCGTCGCGTAGGCGCCCGGAAACCATTCGTAGAAGGGCAGGAGCCCGAGCTTCGCCCCAAAACCCACGAGCACGAGCAAGCCGACGGCCACCCGCAGGGAGCCCGACATGCGCTCGGCGCCGGCGAGAAAGCCGGCAAAGTCCGTGGTGCCGCCGGCGCTTTGCGCCCACAGCAGAATTGCCAACATGATCGCGACGGTGCCGACCTCGAGCAGCGCCAGCATGTAGAGTGTCGCGCCTCCCGTGTCCTGCGACAGCCGCTCGGACAGAATCATGACCGCCCCGCCCAGGCTCATGAGTTCCCAGGCTACGAGGAATGCGTAGCCGTCTTGAACTCCGAACACACCGAGCGCGCCGATGAGCGACAGCCCGGCGCCGACCAGCCAGCCCGCACGTGCCGCCCGCACTGGAGTCGACAGCGCCAGCGCGAGGGTGGCCGGCAACAAGCCGAAGCCCATCAACCACAGACTCTCGGTCGAGTAATTCAAGCGCACGATGTGACCTGCATAGGTCAACGTCGAATCGAATGCCCGCGGCACTGCATGGGGGAGGAGTAACACGGCGCCCAGCAGTGCGCTCAGAGCGCCAAGGGCAATCAGGATGCGCGCCGCAGTGACGGCCCGTGCCAGCGCGAGAACGATCCCGGCAACCCACAGGCAGAGCGCAGCGATCAGCAAGTCAGGCATCGAGGGCTCCCTCGACCAGATGCCCGCGCCGCACCCGCTGCGGTGCCCGCTCGAGCAGCATGAGCAGCGCATGGATCATAGCAGCGGGATTGGGTGGACAGCCCGGCACGTAGATATCCACGGGCAACACCTCATCGAGGCCGTTGCCGCAGGCGTAGCCGCCGCCATTTGTGCCACCCGACACAGCGCACACCCCCATGGCCATGACGAACTTAGGCTCAGGCATCGCCTCGAAGGCTTCGAGGAGCGGGCCTCGCATGGCATACGTGACCGGTCCGGTCACGAGCAAAAGGTCGGCGAAGCGCGGCGACGGAGTGAAGAAGATGCCCAGGCGATGCAGGTTATAAAAGGGATTGTTGAGCGCCTGCAGCTCCGATTCACAGCCGTTGCAGGATCCCGCGTCGATGTGGCGCACATGCAGGCTACGACCGAACACGCGCCGGATCGCCCCTTCGAGCTGCCGCGACTGCGAAGATGGGCGCACGCTCCACTCGAGATCCTCCCGCTGTCGCACGCCGAACGCCCAATCGCGCGAAGAGGAGAAAGCGCCGGTCGGGCAAACCTCCACACACAGCTGGCATGCGACGCATCGCCCGTAGTCCAATTGCACCTCCCCGCTCCCGGCGATGCTGATGGCTTTCGGCAGGCATGCTTGCGCACAGGTCTCGCATCCTTCCTGACACTTTGCGAGGTCGAAGCGCGGCATACCGAGAAGCCCGGATTGCCCGTCATCGCCCGAGTTCGGCCAGGCGGTGCTCGCCTTGCCCTGCTTCAAACCATATAAGGTCCAGAGAGGCATCGCCGCTCCTATCGATCGCAGCCGGCGATGCTCAAGCCGAAGCTCGCCTCGTTGATCGCATAATCCATCATGTTGCTGTCGTGTACCGTGAATGAGAAAGCGTACCAATTCGAAAAGCTGGGCGACTTGATCTTGACCCGGGCGAGCCGCCCCGCCTCATCGAGGTGAATCGCGTAATAGACCGAGCCGCGCGGCGATTCCGCCCATCCCAGACCTTCCGCCCCGGGGGGCGCTTCGCACGCCACCCGGATCGGCCCTTCCGGCAAGCGGCGAATGAGCTCGAGCAGCATCTCGATGCTGTTGGCCACTTCCGCGATGCGCACTTGCTGGCGGGCATGCGCATCGCCGCCCTCCCGCAGCGCTACCGTGAGCGGCAACTCGCCGTACGCTGCATAGGGCTGATCGCGCCTCAAATCCCGGTCGAGTCCGGAAGCACGCTCGATGGGGCCGGTTGCGCCCTGATCGAAGGCCAGGCGCTGGCTGAATTTGCCCGTGGTGATCAGGCGATCGAGATGGGTTCCGGTGCGCTCGAGCATGGCGGCGTAGGGCTCGAACTGGGAACTGAGCGCCGTCAACGCCGCCTCTACACCCTGCAAGCTCGGCTCTCGCCGCAGCCCCCCCGGTGCGATGAGCGAGCGCAAAAAGCGACTGCCGCTCATGCTTGCATTGATCTGCTTTGCCATCTCCTCGAGATACTTGCCCTGCGCCTCGCCCACCTTGAGCGTCGTGGTGTGGCACAAATGGCCGAGGTAGTGCAGATGGTTATAGAGTCGTTCGAGCTCCGCGAGCAGCACCCGCAACCACTCTGCGCGCCGTGGTACCTGCACCTCGGCTGCCGCTTCCAATGCGCGGCAATAGCTGAGCGCATGCGCGACGCTTCCGATTCCCGACACCCGCTCCGCGAGCACGGCTCCCAGGTCTTGCCTCACGCCCTCGAAGCGCTTCTCCATGCCGCGATGCTTGAAGAAGAGCTGCGGCTCGTAGCGCAATATTCCCTCGCCGATGTAGTAGAAGATGAACTGCGCGGATTCGAGCACATCGGCCCGCACCGGCCCGAACGGCAGGAGCTGTACGTCCTCGCGCATCGGACCCGCGATCTCCGGGAGCGTATAAGGCAACGGGGAGTAGGTGAGCGAAGTGTTCGCGTTGGGCCATAGTGGCGGCATCGAGGCGCGCGCGCCCGGCAGGAGCGCCAAAGGAAGGGGCTGCGGATGGTCCAGGAATGCGATCCCGCACAGATCAATCATCTCCCGCTCATACCAGGAGAGGAGCGGTGAGATGCGCGCCAAACTCGGCGTGGGCCGCGAACCGGGCCGAGAGCACCAGATCTCGAGCGGTCGATTCGCGCCGCAGTGCAGGAGATAGCGAATTTCCGGCTCGGTGCCGCCCCGCGGAAACCACGCGTAGGCCATCTGCAATCGCGCGCCGCCCTTCACCGCCGCCTCGCATCGGCCGCGCAAGTCCACGACCTCGACCTGCTCGATGACCGGCCTCACGGGGAACCACCCATCGACAGTTCCGTGGCGATCGCCGAGAAATAGTGCATGAAGCTCTGCGGCCACCACAGGCCCAGCACCAGGAGCGGGATGAGGGCGAGCCACATGGGCACGAGGCACCAGCCGCTCAAAGGCTCGTGCCTCTCCGCCGCAGACCGATCGGGCACGTGTCGAGTCTCATCGCGCGGCTTCATCGCATGGCCGAAATACATGGCGCGAAAGTGGTTCAAGAACCCGACAAAGATCACGATCAGCAGAATCAGCATGATCAGCGCCGCCCACCCGTTGGGTCCCGCAAGACCGGCGCGCAAGATGGTGAACTCGCCCGGAAACAGCCCAAAGGGCGGCGCCCCGGTGATCGCCACGGCACCGGCGAGCCACAACAGGCCCGACACCGGCATGCGCGACAGAACCCGATGCATGCGGCCGATGCGTTTGCTGTGAAAGACGTGCATCGCATTGCCTGCGCCGAAGAACATGAGTGACTTGTTGAGCGAATGTCCCAGCATGTGATAGAGCGCGCCCGCCACCCCCAGCGGGCCACCGAAGCCAAAGCCCAGCGCCATGACTCCCATGTGCTCCACGCTCGAATAAGCCATCAGCCGCTTGATCCCGGTTTGTCGCGTGATGAAGAGTGCGGCGACGAAAAGCGACAGCGCGCCGATGGAAACGACCACGGTGCGAGGCATCAGGCCCAGCTGCGCCGCATCGCTCACCTGGATGAATCGCACGATGCCGACCATCGCGGTGTTCAACAACGCCCCCGATAGCATCGCGGAGACCGGCGCCGGACCCTCGCTGTGCGCGTCGGGTAGCCAGGTATGCATAGGAGCCAGGCCGACCTTGGTCCCGAAGCCGATGAACACGAGCAGAAAGGACATCAATCCGATCGTATGGTCGACCTGAGGGGCAACGTGGCGCAGCATCGCCCAGGTCAAGTCGTAGGTTGCGCCGACGATGAGGCTGCCGCCCCAATAATAGAAAATTATTCCCAAGAGCGCGAGGCTGATGCCGCCCGACACAATCACGATATATTTCCAAGCCGCCTCGATGCTTTCACGCCCCAGCTCGAAGCACACCAGGAAGGTGCTAACCAGCGTCGTGAGCTCGATCGCGATCCAGTACACGCCGACGTTATTCATCAAGGGACCAGCGAGCGTCGTTAGTCCAAAGCCGGCGAACAGCGCATAGAATCGGTAAAGATCGCGATCCGGGCTCGAGCGCATGTAACCGATAGCGTAGATCGATGCCAACAGATAAACGCTCGCGACGCTCAACAGGACCCACGCGCTCAGCGGGTCGACGATCAGATAGCCGCCCCAGAACAGGTAAGGCCCGGCGAGCGCGAGCGGCAACAAGACGAGTACCGCCAGAAACACCGATACCGCCGCCGCGAGATTCAACAACTCCACGAAACGCGGATGACGAATGCCCAAGCACCCGATGACCGCTCCGAGGGGCGCGAGAAGAATGACCCCGAGAAGGATCGGAACCATCAGCCGACGAGCCTGCGCAACCGGCTGGCATCAGAAGTGCCCGTCTGCGCGAGCAGGAAGCGCACGAGCACCCCGAAGCAAGCGACGACCACCAGGAGGTCGAACAGGATGACCAGCTCGATCAACAACGGCATCCCCGGAACGAGGATCTGAGAACCGAGGAAGATTCCATTCTCCAGCACGAGGAGCGCCAATATCTGGCTCAGGGCCTCGTTTCGAACCGTCAGCATCAGGAAGCCGATGAGCTTCATCGACAACATGACCGTCAATGCCAGCACCGCTACAGTTCCGGAGAGTCCGAGTGCTTGACCCAGGTGGCTCGATATCAGAAAGGCGAACAGCACGAGCAACGCGCCGACCACCAAGCAAGCACTCGGCGAGAGGCGCTCGTGCATTTCTCGGTCGACGTCGAGCCGCTTGATGATCCCCAGGATCAAGTACGGCAGCACCACACCGCGGAACAAAGCGGTGAGCGCGGCGATGACGTACAGCTCGGGAAAGTGGCCGTAGTAGCCGATAGCGGCGGAGAGGCAGGCAATCAACCAGGACTGAGCGGCAAAGGCCACGAGATAGTCGGTGAGCCAGCGCGAACCAAGCATGACGAAGCTCAAGAGCAGGCTCGCAATCGCTACCAGGCTGAAAAGCGACGCCACCAGGGGCGGTAATTGCGCTGCGAACATGCCTTATCTCAGCTGGTTTGCCACGATGGCGAGCACCGCCAACAGGAAGGAAGCGGCGAGCGGCTCCTGATAGCGGTAATAGCGCAGGCGCGACTGTGCCGTCTCGACGAACACGATCGTGAGGGCGACCAGCAGGAACTTTCCGAACAGCGCGCCGGCCGCCGCGAGCGCGCCCAGAGCAGCTCCCCGGCGTGACAAACCCCACGGCAGCAGCAGCACGTTGCAAAAGATGGTGTACAGGATGAATTGCTTCATCATCGACGCCCACCTCAGAAGCGCGAGCAGGGGGCCCGAGTATTCGAGAATGCGCGCTTCATCGATCATGTAGACCTCGATATGCGTGCTCGAATGAATCGGCAGGCGATCGGTTTCGACTAGCAGCAAGATGAAGAACGCGGCGACTAGAAACAGATGCGCCGGACTCCAGTAAACCGCAGGCTGTGCGACGAGCAGGTGATTGACGACGAAAGGCAGCATCGCCTTGGCGAGCAGCGTGATGCCGACAAAGACCAGAATCAGCGTGGGCTCGGCGAGAATCGCAAGCATGACCGCGCGCGAGGAGCCGATACCGCCGTACGCGCTTCCCGAGTCGAGGCCGGCAAGAGTGATCAAGAACGATCCTAGAGTGAGAATCAACCCGCCGCCGAGTATGTCGCCCATGTCCGACTCGGGTAGCGGAAAATCCGTCAGCACGGGAATCAGGATGGGCACGGTGAGCATGCAGGTGAACGCGACGATCGGAGCAATCCAGTAGATGAAGCTCGCGGAGTGCGGGACGACGCCTTGCTTGTGAAACAGCTTCCACAGGTCCCGATAGGGCTGAAAGATGCCGGGACCTTGCGCTCGCTGTACTCGCTCCTCCCATTGCAAGATCACGCCCTGAAGGAGCGGTGCCAAGACGATCACGGTGAAGACCTGGGCGATCTGCAGCAAAATATCGCGCATCAGGGACCCCGCGCGACTGCGGGCCAGGCGCCATGCGGCGGCCGATCGGAACTTTGCGCGCACACTACCAAATCCTCTCGTCATCCTGAGAAGGGACTTCGGTAGGCATCATCGGCCGCGAGGCGGCGGTTTCTTGTTGAGGAGAATGCCATCTCCTTGTGATCCGAATATACGGATTACGGTGAGGATCAGCAAGTGTTCGCAAGACTGCCTCGTGTACCGCTCGACCCATTGCACGAGCGATCTAGGACACGGCCTGCAGGTGGACGGTCTGATTGACGCTCAGTATCACCGGATGGTCGCCCGTGATCGAGATCTCGTTGATGGCGCACGGCGCCTGCGCGATCGTCCAGTACGCAGACAGGGGTTGCTCCAAGATGTGCATGAGAAGCGCCCGATTGAAACTGTCATGGCTCACCATCACGATGGTCTGCTCCCGGTGCCTTTGCTCGGCCACGCGTAGCGCTTCGGCGGCCCGCACCAATAAGTCCTGGAGCGATTCCCCGTTGGGAAAGCGCATCAACTGTGGCGCATGGCGCCAGCGGTGGTACATCGATGGAAACTGGCCCTGGATCGCTGTATGCGTCATCGCCTGCCATTGCCCATAATCCAGGTCGTCGAGTTGCGAAAGTGTCTGAGACAGCACGTTGCAGCGCCTGGCGATGGCATTTCCGGTATCGATACATCGCCTGCGCGGGCTGGTATATACGACCGTCGGCCGCCAACGTTGCGCGATCCACTGGGCGGTATTGCACGCCTCACGAACTCCACGATCGGTCAGCTGAATCTCCGAGCGGCCGCGGAAGGTCGCGGGGTCTATGCCGGGTACATGGCCGTGCCTAACCAGAAGAATGCTGGTGGTCTCGCTCGCTGCCATCAGGTGGCCCCTCGGCGCCACCATAGGCGAGGCCCGGGACGACTCTCGCGCAGCGCAATCTCCGTGTCTGTACAGAGCGCGGCGAGATGCAATCGTCCGTCGCGCCAATAATCCTCGGTTTCCATCCGATCGACGCAGGCCCTCAACCACCCGACTCGGCCCCGTGCCGCATGCGCGATCTGCTGCGCCAGCTTGGGTTCGATCTCTGGAAGTGCAGCGCGCCGAATCGAAGCGATCAGCATTTGATGGAGTTGCCGATCGGGGGCAAGCGGCATGCGAACCGACAGCGCGCCGATTCGCCAGGCACGCAGCCGGTCGCGCTCGTGATCGGTATCCACGTCGACGACGAGAAGCGCTCCGGCGATTCCGCCGCGCAGGCGCCGCAAGTAACCGAGCATCGCCGAGGTAACCGTCGTCGCATGATCGAGGAGCAGGACACCCGAGACGCGATCCGCGGCGCTGCGCAATCGCGCCCGCGCAGCACGTCTCCCCAGCCCCTCGATGTCGATGCCTGGATAAGCTTGCGCCAGGGCGCCGACCACATCGCCCAACCCCGAGGTGGCGGCGGCGATACCGCACGGTGCATCGAACGCGCGATTGTCTTCGCGCATCGCCGCAAGGAGCGTCGACTTACCCGCGCCGCGCGGGCCATATAGAATCAGATGGGAACCTGCACGCAAGCGCCTGCCGAGATCCTCCGCAAACGTTCTCAGGCCTCGACTCTGGACGATTCGCTCGGCGAAATGTTGAGCCGCGCAAGGCGCTTCAACCATGTATTCTGTCTCCTGGTGCTGGAACCTTCATCGGCGCATCGCAGGAGTCATCAGCCTTGAGGGGCGCTTCGAGGGGGAACTCCATCCCCAGTCGAGCGCCAACATAGAGGGAGGCGCGCTCCGTGTCAATTCCCCCTCCCATGCTCGCCCGCCGAACCCTGTCAGTCGCCGCCGACAGCGGGTCGCCGACTTTTATCACCTGTCGCGCAATGGCCCCGCGGAGATGTGGCCGCCGACATGACCGGCGCTGTTCATCGGTTCTTGGGGGACTCCATCCCCGTTTGACCGACCGTCAATAGGCATACCGCCCGGTGCTCGAGCGGAGGTGGTCCTAAGTTCACTACTCTCCGACGCGCAGAGCGCGGGCTACTGTTTGGCCCTCTCGCACGAGACCTGTTTTGTGAACAACCGTGCACTGCGTATGCGCGGTTCTGTGCGAGTCGCCAGCGCCCGGCATAGCTCTCGGTCAACCTCGTTGATGCCGGCGTCTGCGACCAGATCAGGCTGAAGAGGTTGGTCGACGTGCTGGACAGGGCGGATCCCACGACATTTGCCCTCTGGGGAGCGTGGCGCTTCTTCTGGGTCTAGTTGCGGCCGACAACGTACTTTGGCACGTCGCTGGCTGGGCGTCCACGTATGCCTTTGTCGCGGTCAGCGGTGACATCCGAATGGAGCTATTCAGTCACCTGGCGGGCCACGGCGCTCATTACGTCGAGAGATACCCGGGGGCGCTCGCCGCCCGCATCACCGCGGCCGCCAACGTGACCTGGAGGGTCGAAAACTCCCAGACCTGAACCACGATTCCGCCCGCGGCGGCCATCCTCGCCACACCTTGGTGCTTGGCACGATCAACTGGCGATTAACTGCGGTTCTGCTGCTTGTCGTCGGCGCTCTGAGTGCCATCATTGCAGTGCTGGCCTCCCAGGGACGGGAGCTGCATCATCGCTGCGCGGGTCACGCCGCGCGTGTCAGCGGCGATCTCACCGACGTCGTCAGCAACATCAGCCTTGTCCGCTCCTTCGCCGCCGCTCGCCGTGAACAGCAGCGCCTGATTCGATACATCGCCGATGAGATGCAGGCTCAGCGCGCTAGTTTGCGCTCATTGGAGCGGTTGAGATTGCTGCATGCCGTGACGGTGTTTGCCGTTACCGCCGGTGTTCTCGTCTGGCCCGTGCAGTTGTGGCGCCGAGGCGCAATTTCGACGGGCGATGTGGTGTTGACCACCACGCTGGGGTTCACCATCTTGCGTGCCTCGCGCGATCTCACACCGGCTCTCGACGATCGCCACCTTCGATCGCATCGTGGTCATCGAACGAGGACGCGTGGTTGAGGACGGACCCCGAGCGAGCTTCTTCGCGCACGGGGTGCATACAGTTGGATGTACCGGCGTCAATTCGGCCCGACTCGCAGGTGATGAGTTTCGCGGGTGCGCGCCCCCCCGGGTCGGATGCCTGGAGTACGGACGTTTCGTGTCGGTACAATGATCCGTGGCAAGTGCAGCCGGAGTCGATCGCCGGCTGGGCGCGCTCGCACTAGTCGCGGTGGCGGTGCTTCACGGCCGGCCCCCAGAGACGGCCAGGGGAGCGTCCGCGCGATTTGGAGGGACGCTCGAGATCCCTCGCAGGCAGATGCGAGGCCGCGAGCCGATACACCGGAATCGGTCCGCAACTGCCCCGCCAGCGCCATGCAATCCCCTCCATTTCATCGTGCTCAGCGAGCCCAGCGCGCCACAACGCGAGAAAAAAACCCGCTCGTTCCCATTGCAAAAATCGCTTGTGTATCGATGTCGCGCTGCCGAACCGTCTTCTGGGCAATGACCTCCATGGGCACCCCGTGCGCAGCACGAACACCACTGCTTCGAACACCTGCCTTGGGTGCATTGGTCGGCGCCCCGGCCCGGGCTTGAGGTCGTAGGCAGGCACGAGCCCCTGGACCATGGACCAAAAGGCATCTGAGATTCCGCAATAGGCCGATTTGTCCTCGGCGGCGCGCGATTTGGCGAGATCTCGAATCTCGGGTGTCCTATGCCAACCCTCACGTCGAGGGCCCGACGAGTCTCGTACCTTGACTGGTCGCCTCGACATGACGTAATCAGTCCGGCCGCTCCTTCCGGCTAGCCGCCCAAGGCTCTGGTAGGAGTCATCAGCTATCGAAGTAGCGATTGTAAGGGGAACTCCATCCCCTCCAAATGAGGCTAGGGGAGCGGTTGGGGCTTGTCAATAGCGCGCATGTCCCGACCCACGGCGATTCGGGCATGATGCGCCGGGAGGTGTTCGGCCGTGACAGCGCATTTGAGCGTCCTGATCGGAGTTGCAATCGTGCTCGGGACATTGGTGGACGCGTTCGAGGTAGTGCTCTTACCGCGTCCCGTGCGCCGTCCCTTGCGACTGAACCGCTACTTCTTTCAATGCACGTGGTGGATTTGGTGCCGTCTTGCGGTTCGCTTGCCGGCTGGCCCGCGCCGCGAGAACTTCGTCGGCATCTATGGGCCGCTGTCGATGGTCCTGTTGTTCTCGCTTTGGGCCACGTGTCTGATCTCGGGCTTTGGCGTTTTGCAGTGGGGTCTCGATCGGTTGCAGAGCATCAGTCAATCATCCTCATTGGAGCGCGAGATCATCATGAGCGGAGATGCCTTCTTCACGCTCGGCTACGGGGACATCGTTCCAGCGCGCCCACTCGCGCGCCTGTTGATCATCCTGGAGGCCGGTACCGGGTTCGGATTCATTGCTTTGACCGTCAGCTACCTGCCGGTGTTGTATCAGCATTTTACGACACGAGACGTGCAACTCATCGAACTGGCCGTGCGGGCAGGATCACCTCCGACCGGTATCGGACTGCTACGCTGGCACGCCGCGAAAGGAGACATGCGGCAAATGGACGAGTGGCTACGCGAGTGGGAACACTGGGCCGGAGAGTTGATCGAGAGTCACTCCACCTATCCCATGCTCGCTTTTTACCGATCGCAGCATGACGGCTATTCGTGGCTCGCTTCGACTGCGATGATCCTGGACGCTTGCACCCTCATCATCGCCGGAATCGAGGGCGGGGAGCTCATGCAAGCCGCCGCGACCTTCGCTGCCGCTCGGCGAGTACTCGACGAGATCAGCCGCTCCCTGGGCGTCACGCCCCTCAGATTGCCGCGCGCACAGAGTCTCGACGGGCAACTGCTCGCCGAATTGACCACGGTGTTCAAGAGGTCGGTGCCGGATTGGCGGGGCGACGATCGTACCGTCGAGCACATCTCAACCCTTCGACAGGCCTATGAGCCCCAGCTCGGCGGGCTGTCTGCATATCTGCTACTCCCGCTGCCGGAATGGGGCAGCGCACGTCCCATCGACCCTGAGGATCGGGTCAAGGATCAGGTGATCAGGCAGTTGATTGGCCGCGTGGGCCCGAACCGTTGAATTCTCTCAGCATGGCCACGGTCATGGCTATTGGAATGATCCCGAGGAGCTGCGCGAGCACGGCCACCCACACGGTGACGGTGAGGGAACGATCGTAGAGGAAACCCAGAACCACGCTTCCGGCAAACCAACAAATCCCGAAGATCGCCGTGAACTTTCCGTAGGCGCGGGCGCGCTGCGCGGCGGGAACGAATTGTGCAATCGCGGCAGACATGACGGTCTCATGAACGCCGATACCCACACCCCATAATATCGTGCCGATGAGCGCCAGAGAGAAGCCGCCCAGAAAGACAAGCGGCGCATAGGCGGCAATGAAGAATGTCGCCGGAAGCAGTACCTTGAGTCCGAAGCGGTCGTAGCTGCGGCCCCCGAGGAGCGAGCCGAGGCCTCCGGCACCCATCGCACAGGCATAGAGCACGGGCACAATCGAGCTCGCCATCACTTTGGAAATGGCATAGTGATACGAAATGAGCGCGTAATCTGCAAAACCGAAGGCGACCAGACCTGCACCCACTGCGTAGAGCCAAAAAACGGCAGATAGCCGAGCTCCGCGCTCCGCCCTCGCCGGCAACTGGGTCGACGGCAACTGACCGGCGGCTGGATAGCGAACACACACCGATGACACGAGCAGTACCGTAATCGCCGCGGGGACGAGTAGCCAGGCGAACGCAGCGTGATAGTTACCGTGGTTGGAGAGGATGAATGCGGCGAGCAAGGGACCCATGATTGCCCCGCTCTGGTCGAGCGCCTCATGAAGTCCGAACGCCCATCCGTGACCGATGCTCTCGCCGGCCTGCGAGAGCATCACATCGCGAGGCGGATTGCGAGTTGCCTTGCCAATCCGCTCGAGAACGATGAGTGCGGCCGCTGTTCTCCAACCGCCGGTCAATGCGAGCGCGGGAACGACCGCCATCTGCACGACATATCCCATCAACGTGATCGGCCAATACAGCCGGCTCCGATCCGCCACGCTCCCGGACGCCAGGCGAAGGACATACCCCAAGAGTTCACCGACACCCGCGATGAGCCCCACGGCGGCACCGCTTGCGCCGAGGAACGCGAGGTACGGTCCGGAAATCGAGCGCATGCCCTCATAGGTCATGTCGGCAAACAGGCTCACCACGCCGAACCAGATGACGAAGCGCAACGCGGCTCGTGGGGACAGCGGCGTGGGCCGGATGTGACCAGCAATCTCGACCACTTCGACTCCTAGACCTTGAAGACTCGCCGACTCATCGCCGCGGTCGCCTCGCGCCGGACATGCTATGCAGTGTATCGCGAGGTCGATTACTTGCGCATGGCGCGGCCATCTTCTAGAATTTTATGGGGAGATGGCCTCCTCCCATGACAAACCGCCCCGAACGGGGCTAATGACGCCTGTTCCTTATCTAGCGGATAGCGGAGCAGGAACATGTTTGGAGCGAATCAGCGTCGCTATTTCGCAAATCAGCTACGCTACATCGATGAGATCCTCGGCGATGCCGCCGAGCAACTCGACCCCCGCCCGTCCGAGCACATGTTTCAGGGAGTCGTGCCGGATGCGACGGCTGCTCAGCGCAAGACTTTGCGGGATTTCCTTGCGCAGCTGCGCTTCGTATTGCGTCGGTTCATGGACGCGCATGACCTGCGCGACGAGCGTATCGTCCCGAGTGGCCTGTGGGCATTTCGCACCGCGATAAGCTTCGCACGCGTCGCCGCTCAAGAATTGCGGCCCCGCTATTGGAGCGGGTACGGGCCTGTGGATCCCGCGGCCGCGGCCGCGGCCAATCAATTGGCCGCAGAACTGATCACCGTGCTCGACCGCATCGAGCAATACCTTGTCCGCGGCGCGGAGACCGGACTCGAAGCCCGCATTTCGCAGCTGGAGGCACTATCGCAAGAAGTGTCGCTGCTGCGCGAACTGGACCGGATCGTGTCCACACACGGGCTCACGGAGCTTCGCACCGCTCTCGAGCGTCTGATCGATCGAGCCGCGGCGCCGCGCTTTGAAATCGCAGTTTTCGGTCGAGTGAGCTCGGGCAAGTCCTCGCTCCTCAATTGGTGGCTAGAACGACCCGTCCTGCCCACCGGCGTAACCCCGGTAACCACGGTCCCCACGCTGGTTACTCATGGCATCTCGCCACGCGTGCGCCTTACGGTGGCCAATTCCTCGGAGTCCCTGGAGATTGCCATCGGTGATCTGTCTCGCTTTGTCACGGAGGAAGGCAATCCCGAAAATACCAAGGACGTGTTGGAGATCTTGATCGAGGTTCCCGCGCGGCGCCTCCAGAACGGGATCTATCTCGTGGATACGCCAGGCCTCGGATCGCTCCCGTCAGCGGGTGCCATGCAGACGCTCGAGTACCTGCCGCGCTGTGACCTCGGGATCTTGCTGATCGAAGCGGCGGCACCCATAACCCGCGAGGACATTGATGTGGCGCGCGCTTTACTGCACGCCGGCGGCGAGCTGCTCGTGCTGACGAGCAAGGCGGACCGGCTTTCTGCCGCCGACTGGGAGCAGACACGCGCTTATGTGCACTCGCAATTCGAATCTGAACTGCAGGCCTCGGTGAATCCACGCCCCGTCAGCACGGTTGGCGAGCACGCAGCGCTGGCAAGTGCATGGTTTGATCGCGAGCTCGCCCCACGCATCGCCGAGCACCAGCGACACGCGGCCCGTTCCCTGAGGCGCAAACTCGCCGTTCTGCGCGAATCGGCCATGTCGCTGCTGGAGTCGCGCCTCGCGCTAACCCGAAGCCCGTTGCGCTCGTCCGACCCGAGTCCGACACTGGAGGTGGTCGATCACACTGCGATAGCTGAAATCCGAGTTGAGCTCGAGGGCGCTCACTCGAGCGTGCTCGGCGCACGAAACGCGTGCCGCGAAATCAGCCCGCGGGTGCTGAATGCGGCCCGAGAGGAATTGGCGCGTTCCTGGTCCGCAGGGGATCGCGCGACGACCACCAACGCTCGCGTCGCCCGAGCGATGTGGGGTGTCGCTCGCGAGCCTGGCGACGCCTTGACGCGCGTACTTCACCAACTGCATGGCCATCTTTCTGCCGTTTTGAAGCGTTCGGCGAATCCGACGCCGGAGGCCACGCCCCCTCCGCGTGGTCGCCCTGTGCTGGAACTTTCGCTACCGGGTTCCGGCAGCTTCTATGGCAAGCCGCCGTGCCTGCCGCCGTTCCTACCCATCGCACGCCTCGCCGCCCGTGCGCGTCTCTCGCCCGCGCTACTTGCCTCCGTGCAAAGGCAATTGAGCCTTCACGGCGAAGCGCTCCTGCGCTGGGGACGCCGGTATCTCGATGATCTCGCCGCCCAATTCAATGTAACCATCGCTCCCCTCGAGGGCATCGAGCGACTGTCGCACGACGCCCCGACGACGCCTGCGGAGATGCAGGCGACGCTCGAAGATCTCAAGCTGCTACGCGGCTGGCCGCCGCCGTCGTAGACCCACGCCACAGTCTGCGGCGTTTGCGAGCTCATCGCGCCCCGTCAATGCGAGAGTTCTGCGGCTCGCTCCGCGGTGGCGGTCGAGAAGATGCGGCGGTACAAGTCCTCGCCATAACTCGTGGGCGAGGGTGGCCCCTCTGGTAGCCGAAACGTGCGGGTCCCATCGGGCCGGCGCTCCGCGCGCAGAAACAGGGTCCTTTCGCGGCGATGCAGATAGAATCCATGAGCCAGGTCGAAAAGGTGGGTCACGTAGGCGACCTTGATCCGCGCCTCGAGCAGCGCGCCAACGATCTCGGAGGCGATTTCGGAGGCCTCCCGGGCATTGGTGGATGAGAAGGACTCGTTGAACAGCAGCAAGCCGCCAGGCTTCAGTCGAGCAATGATGGCGCTCATTCTCGCGAGCTCCTCATCGAACTTGCCGCTTTTCATGCCAGGATCTTCTTGACGTCTGAAGTGCGTGAATATGCCGCTACAGGCGTTGGCACGATAGGACCGCGCCGCGACGAACATGCCGCATTGCATCATCACCTGCGCCTGGCCGAGGCTGCGCAACCCGGTGGTTTTACCTCCGCGGTTGGCGCCCGTGATCATGATCAGCGCCTTGCCGTCGGCATCGAGGTCGTTCCCCACAACCGGTGAGGCCGCCGTGAGCGAGAGCGCAACGTCGTAAAGGCCACGCCCCGACCAAACGGGCACCGACTCATCCATCACCTCCGGCAAACAGATGGACTCGCCCTGTGCGCTGAGGCGGTCCGCAAGGTTGAGGCACCCCACATAGAAGGCGAGCTCCGCCCGCAACATCTCAAAGAAGCCCTCCACATGGTCGGCGGATTGCGCCAGCGCGCTCGCCACGGCACCAATACCGCGATTCTTCAGCTCGGCGAGCGCATTTGCGCCGCTCTCATCGCGTGCGTCGACTTGGTAAACATAGCTGGTCCGATCCCGGCGCGGCAGCCGCTCGATAAGTGCCCGCAACCGCTGCGTCCAGCCGGGCAGCGCGCTGCGGGACGCACGGAGAGTGTACTTCGTTCCTCTGTTGCCTTCGCCCAGCTCCGCGCTCATCAAGATCCCTTCCGGAAACTTCAGCTGTCGTAGATGCGCCTCCACCGTCGCGAGATATCCCTCATCGAGTTCCTTGGCGAGCATCCGCAGCAAGGTGGACAGGCCCTTCGAATGAAACTTGGCGCCATGCTCATCCGCGATCTCGCGAAGGCGACGCAGCTGACTCATGAAGCTGCGAAGCAGCTCCATGGACCAATACAGAACCCGATCTGGATACCGGTTGAGCGTTCCGCGCCATACTTTCCGCCCCCCTTCGACCCCTGCGACCGCGACGGCGTAAAGCGACCTGATGATGGTTGGGTGGCGCAGGCAATCCTCGAGAATCTGCTGCCTATATCGGATGGCGCTCGGTTCCTCCAGAGTCTCCAGGCACGCCGCCCGGACCGCCTCCAGCATGAATTTGTCGCTTCCGGCCATGGCCTGGAACAGCACCTCGAGCTCGAGGTCCTGTGTGAGCGCGCCCGCATGCGACGGTCGGGGTCCTTTGAGATCGAAATCACGGAACTCGAACATGAGATGCGCCTTCATGATTGCAGCCGCATCCTGATGTCATCGGCCGTGAGGCGATATTTCCTCGCGATGCTCGCCGCATAGGCCCGTCCGTCGGCTGGCTTGCGGACGATCTTGAACGTACGTTCCGTCTGATCCCGCTCATCCACGGCGGCGACCATGCTGACGATCTTGGGTGCCGACGCCGCCAGCTCGTCGAAAAAAGTCACGGTCACACATGTCATGTCGCGTTCCATGATCCGTGAAAGTACTTCTCGGCTCATGTACAAGGCATCCGCAATTGTGGTCGAGTTGAAGCTTTCGTTCATGATCAGGATACTTCGCTCGGTCGCCTCTTCGAGGATCCTCTGAATGCGATGCAAGTCGAACTCGAGCTTGCCGGCGAGGTTCTCGAGATCCTCCTCGCGCTCGAAATGCGTGAAAAGTCGATCGAAGAGATATACCCTTGCCGCCTTCGCAGGAACCGGACACCCCAAACGACTCAGGTAGTGAAGCTGCCCGAACGCGCGCGCGAACGTAGTTTTGCCTCCCTGATTGGCGCCGGTCACCACCAAGATCCGTTCCTCGCCGGTCAGCTCGAAATCGTTGCACACCATGTGCGCCCTCTTCTCCTTGGCCAGTCTGGCCGCGAGCGCCACATCGAACATGTCACGTGCGAACGTGTGTTTCGATACTTCCGATACCGTCGGATAGCAAAAACTCAATCCCGCCGATTTGAGGGTGTCCGCATAGGCGAGACACGCCACGTAAAAATGGATCTCCCGGTCGAAAGCTTCGATCGTCTCATCCAAATACGTCCGGTGCCGCTCGGAATAGTCCTTCAGCGATGAAAACACCTGAGGATAGAGGCGCGCCACCCGCTCCAAGGCGCCCTCCTCCACCTGACTCATATGCGTGCCGGCAGGCCAATTGAACGCGTACTGCGATGCCCCTCCCTGCCTGAACTTCTCGAACGTCGCAAGGACTTCCATTCCATAATCAGGCTCGCCGTCGTAGCGGCTGACCGTGACGCGCAGACCTGAGATCTCCAGCGTGTATGTGATGGCGGCGACGAGCGCCTCGAGCTTCTTCGTTTCCCCCGCCAATAGCTGGAAATCGGCGCTATCGCAATACGCACTCAAATAGTCACGAAAGAGCCGCAACCCGCGCCCGCGCAGTTCCACCGCGGCCAGACGCCTCGCGAGATTCTCGACCGCATCGCAATAAACGTTGACGGCATCGAGGAAATAGCGCTGCGCTTGCAACACGTGGGTGATGTTTTCGGATCTCGCTATGTCCTCGCGCATGCGGCGCATGGACTTGGCAAAGACATCAATGGCGCCAAGCAAGGGACCGCTTTCGAGGTCTTGCATCACCTCGTGGCGGTATTGGATGGAGTCGATCGCATCCAAAGGTGCGTAGAAGAAACCCTTCAAATCGTACTCGGCGAACCCCGCCGTGATCGCATCCACGACCTGATCCAAATGCAGGTCCGAGAAGAAATCGGGGGACTCGGCCGCGAGCGCCGTTGTCCCCGGGGGGTGATCGAAGAGGATGCTGCGAGTCATGCGGCGTTCTCTTGTCGAGCGCGCGACAGTATCGCTTTCAACCGCGGCTCGAGCGCCGCCAACTTCTGTCGGGCTGAATCGAGCTCGGCTCGGCGCCGACCCGCCCGAGCTTCGCCCTGCTCGCGTAACGTGATCCCGCCGTCGATGGCGCTCTCGATACTCTCCACGGTCGCCTCGATCCTCGATAGCAGCTGATGAGCGAATGATGCGACTTTGCGCTTGAGTCGTTCCTCGAAATCATGCCGGATGCGCCCCGCGTGTATCTCTACCAGGTCCGCCGCGCGCTTGCGCATGCGCCCGGCGATGAGCCTGTCGCCGACGCGCTTCGGCAACGCCAACACGATCGAGGAGGCAAGCGTTTGCAGGCCCACCGGTTCGTGCCAAAATTTGTAGGTGAAGGCCGAGTCCTGCGTCCAGAGACTCGCTTGCGTGCCGGCCTGGAATTCGATGTTGAAAAGTGCCGCCGAATAACTCAGCAAGTCGTTGATGGTTTTTTGAATATCGCTCCAGAAGCGGCTGCAGATACGATCGAACGCATGGGCGATTTTTGGCTCCTCCAGCGTAAGCCATCGGTCGTAGGCAGAGCGTATCTCGGCCGCGAGCTTCTGCTCGAGCGCGTCCTGAAACTCTCGCGGCGCCAAGGTGCGAAGTTCATGGCTCCAGTCGTCGATAAATCCGAGGACACGCTGCCGCTCCTCTCGCTTGAATCGCTCCAAGCTCGGCTCTATGTAGCTCTTCAGTAATTCTTTGACGTTCGAGTCCAGCAAAACTCGATAGTCGGCGCGGGCCTGTAACGCCTCTTGCCTCTTGGCTGAGAACGCAGCCAGATTCTGTCGAATCTCATCGAGCGGGGCCGAGATAGCAGCTTGCTCGAGATCGATGCGTAGACGCGCCTGCGCAACGATCCGAAGGGCGTTGTGTGCAAGCGATCGGAGCCAGACGCACTCTTTATCGTCTTCCATGAACTCGCGCAAGGCCTTCTCGAACATCGCGAAACCGCTGGCGGTTGCTGCATCCACATCCTCACGACACCTCTGCTCAAGCGCCATTTTGGCAGACACGGGATAAACCGCGATCGCCGTGCCCAAAGATGTCTCAACGGCCTGCCGAGAGAATGCGAGGGATTCGCGCAGATCTTCCACGCTTAACTGGTCGATCTTGTTCAAGAGACAAAAGACCTTCCCGGCGTAGGGACGAATGCTGTCGAGGAAATCGAGCTCTGCTCGGCTCATGGGTTGATCTACGGACGCCACGAACAGCACGGCGTCCGCTTGCGGCAGATAACGCTGTGTGAGGTCGCTATTGTGCTCGTAAACTGAGCCGATGCCGGGGGTATCGACCAGGCGCACGCCGCCCCCCAGCCAAGCAGAAGGGTAGCTGACCAGCACCTCGCGCACGCCCTTGGCATTACGCGGATTGCGACTTTCGGTCACGTAATCAGCCAGGGCATCGAGCCCTACGTCGCGCGGTTCTCCCGCCTCGAAGATAATCGTAGCCGCAGGCACGGGTCCGTAGCGAAGCACGGTAACGACGGAGGTGAGGGGCACGACGCCAACCGGCAGCACCGGGTGGCCGAGTAGCGCGTTGATGACGCTGCTCTTGCCCCGTTTGAATTGTCCCGCCGCGACCAAATTGAACGTCTCGTCGACCAACTTGGCTTTAAGCCACCCGCACGCCTCTCGATCCGCCTGGTCGAGCCCGATCAGCTCATCGAGACTGCTTGCGAGCTCGGCGCGCTGCGCCTGATAGGACCGGCCGTCCATGCACGACCTTCAGCGTCCGCTGCCGAATACCGCCGCCGGTCCCAGATCTTCCTCGATTTCGAGGAGGCGGTTGTATTTGGCAATGCGCTCGGATCGGCACAAGGAGCCCGTTTTGATCTGACCGCCACCCATGGCCACGGCAAAATCGGCGATAAAGGGGTCCTCGGTCTCCCCCGATCGATGCGAGATCACGAAACTCCATCCTGCATCGCGGCACAGCTGGATCGCATCGACGGTTTCGCTCACGGTGCCGATTTGATTGAGCTTGATGAGTGCCGCATTACAAGTATCGTTGGCGATTGCGCGTTGAATATAGATTGGATTGGTCACCAAAATGTCGTCGCCGACGATTTGCGTAGTGTCGCCTAATGCCGCGGTGAGCTCGCGAAAGCCCTTCCAGTCGTTCTCGCCAAGTCCGTCCTCGAGAGAGACGATGGGATAGCGTCCTCGCCAGTCGGCGTATAGAGCAATCATCTCGACCGCAGATTTTTCGCCTTGGCCGCTGCGCGCCAGCCGGTAGCGTCCGTCGACGCAGAAAGACGTCGCCGCCGGATCGAGCGCGATCGCGATATCTTGGCCAGGACGATAACCGGCGCGCTCGATAGCCGCCATGATCAGATCGCAGGCTTCCTCGTTGCTCGCTAGCTCCGGTGCGAAGCCGCCCTCATCGCCGACAGCCGTGTTGAGATCCCGTTCGTGCAGCAAGTGCTTGAGGGCCTGGAAAGTCTCGGCGCCGTAGCGCAACCCTTCCCGAAAGTTCGGCGCCCCTAGCGGCATGATCATGAACTCTTGAAAGTCGAGGCTCGAATCCGCGTGCTTGCCCCCATTGATGACGTTCATCATCGGTACCGGCACGTGACGAGCGGCCACACCTCCGAGATACGCGAAAAGAGGCAACCCGCATGCGGCGGCTCCCGCCCGCGCGACGGCCTGGGAAACGCCGAGGATCGCATTCGCACCCAGCGAGCTCTTATTCGGCGAGCCGTCGAGATCGATGAGGATCCTATCGATCCGTGCCTGGTCGGTGGGGGCCAGCCCTTGGAGATGGGGTGCGATGACGGTATTGACCTTGCTCACCGCTTTCTGCACGCCCCGACCCGAATAGCGCCGAGAATCGCCGTCGCGCAGTTCCACGGCCTCGTTCTCGCCGGTCGATGCACCCGACGGCACGGCGGAACTTGCTCTCGTGCCGTCCTCCAAGCGAATCTCGACCGCAATCGTGGGGCTGCCTCGAGAATCGAGAATTTCGCGAGCGTGGACGGAGTGGATGCGCGACTTCATGGGGAATCACCGCGTATGGGTAGTTAGCTCGTCACGTACTGCGTGCCGCGATGGCGAAATTACGCCGCCGCGTGGCCGCACGGCGGCCATCGGGAGCACTCCGACAGGGAGAAATTGGCGGTGAAACCCTACGCGTCGGCCGTAAACGAGACATCGCACGCACCCACTGCGGTGGGTTGCCCTACCGCGAACAGACCTGCACAACGGTAGGAGTCATCAGCAACACGGCGGTTCTTGGGGGACTCCATCCCCGATTGGTAGCACTAAGGCTAAGGTACTTCATGCCGATCCGTCAACCACGCAGCACGCCCCAGCGCGCTTGCGATCGAGCCCGCTGCATCAAAGGATCTCCCCATTCCATTGAGCCAAGGAGATGCTTCCTCCCGCCACAAACTGCCTTTGAAGATCCTTTAGGGGACCCTAAAGGTGAAGTGGAACGATACTTTTGAAGCGTTGCCAGATCGACGATTGCAAATCGTCCGCCGGCGAGAACGATTGCATTCGAGGGTCTCGGCGATGGGCCTCAGGCGGGCCGATCTGCGGGCTGCGGGCGTCGTCCGCGCAGGACCAGGAGTCCTCCGGCCAGCAGCAGCAGGCCTTCCCCGGCAAAACGCGCATCGATCTCCGG
>Ga0335072_10001673_pt1 | contig 35610 bp, 29 predicted proteins | sample Lox_Sample_21_FD_206725 | JGI IMG/M metagenome (GOLD analysis project Ga0335072, IMG submission 206725) | Soil microbial communities from Loxahatchee National Wildlife Refuge, Florida, United States - Lox_Sample_2.1 | ecosystem: Environmental > Terrestrial > Soil > Wetlands | place: USA... | reverse complement strand
GCTGGCTGGAGAGGAAGCAGATTTTTGTGGAGGGAGCCGGGGATGGAGGGATGAGTGTGTGGTTGCCGGGTCTGGACAAGATGACAGGTGGTGCGGAGGGAATGCCGCCGGAGAAAGGCACGTATTTTGTCCCGAGGGAGACGAATGGAAGTTCTAAAGGTGCTCGCGGGGAGGAGAAAGTGTCCGCAAGCTGCCACTGCCGGGGCGTGCAATTCACGCTCACCCACCCCGAGGATGACGATCTGAGCCTCGGCCTTTATACTGATGGAGGGAAATGGTGGCTGAGGGACTCCGGCCGACACTACGCCGCCGTATTCGACGCATGCGAGTCCTGCCGTTTGACGACGGGCTTTGAGTTGGTGACATGGGCACACGTGCCACGGGCGAATATCCGCATGATGGATGGGTCGCCGTTTCAGCTCGAAGCCGGCACTCTGATGCATTATGATAGCAGCCCAGGCATCCAGAGAGATTTTTGTGCGAGGTGTGGAGCAACGGTTTTCTTCCGAAAAGATAGTCGCAAGCCAGAGGTTTGGGATGTGGCAGTGGGTTTGTTGCAGGCGGAGAGTGGGGCGAGGGCGGAGGAATGGTTAACGTGGGATGCGGAGGTTAGTTTGGGGGAGGAAGCGGTGGATAGGGGCTTAGTCAGGATGTTGGAAGACGGGCTGAAGAGTTGGAAGGAGAGGAAGAGAGACCACAACGAATCCTAGGACGACTTGGAAGTCATTCCGTCGCCTGTCGAGAGGTGGAGAATGGGCATGAGACGATGGTAAAGTTGCTGCTTGCACAGGACGGCGTTGACCCAGACTCTAAGATAGCAATGGTCGGACGCCACTATCGTGGGCCGCCCCAAATGAGCGGGGAGGGGTAGTGAAGCTGCTGCTCGCCAAGGACGACGTCGACCCAGATTCTGAGGACAACAGCGGTCGAACACCACTATCGTGGCTATTGAGGCATCAAAGGAGGCCGCGGAGTGGAGAAGTAACAGTTACGAAACGGTGATTAAGCTGCTCACACCTATTTCCTAGATTCCGTAGAGAGATTGTACTAGTGAGGGAGCCGAGGACAGCGATATGCTGAGGAGTGTTGTCTCAGCTGGCAGGGATAGCCAAGGAGAAGCCTCCTGTCAGGCAGGATATGCCTAGGACAAATGTCCTGAGCATACTGTCTGCCTGAAGCTATAGCCGCCCACATCCCCTCCGTGCACCTTAATATCGGATGGGAGTCCTTCAGACTTAGAATAGAGAGTGTAAACGATGACCGTAGGAATGAGGGAAGATACACAGCATATCCCGCTGCTGAGGAACAAAACCGAAATGCCGGCCAAAGAGACTCTCTGAGCCTGGACGGGTCCTAGGCCAGAATGGAGCCCAGAGTGGCTTCAGGGCGGGAAGTCCATTGCTTCTCATCAGTCTTTCCCGACAAGTTAGTATGGCAAAGAACGTAGCCCGACAAAAACTGTCGCCCGACAAAGAACGTGGCTCGAAAGAACGTAGCTTGACAAAGAAGCTTATCGATGCCTCACAGAAAGAAGGACGGACGAAGTGGGCATTCGCGAGACCCTGAAAAGAGCCAAGCGGGAGCCTGGATTGCTCAGCGCGGCAGTAAGTCCGAATCAAGGATGGTGTTACCTTTTCCTTTAGATACAGGTGCCACTACTGCAGGTCTGCTTCATAGCGCTAAACCCAGACAGGCGGAAAAGCGTGACTCACGTTTCACGTGTCTGGAACGTGTCAAGGAACGTGTTAAGGAAACGTGCTTAGGGGATCCAAAGACGCGGCGAGACGCGTGCTCGAGCAGAATAGCATATAAAGGCCCGAGTCAGCCAGTCTTGTATCCACGCAGGTGATGTTGGCAAGCCCGAAGCAGAGGACTGTAGAAGATTCGCCGAGGAGTGAAGCAACGACTACTAGATCTTCAAGATCGCCGGAAGTGAGAGTAAGTGTGCTAGCGATATAGAGAGAATTTGCTGATATATGCCATCAGTCATGCCCATATCTAGACTCCAGCGGTATCATCTTCCCCCAGCTGGTTCAAATACAGATTCATCAGTTGATGCTGATCCCGAGCTTGAAGCCCCGAGAATACAAGGGAATGAATTGGCTCGGCTGGAGGATGAAAATGTAACTGTTAATCATCTCCGTGCAATGATGGCTCGCTGACCTTCAGAAGAAGGTGCTTCAAGGATGTTTGGCTAATGCCGACATCGATGCCGAGGAGAACAGGTTGAAGATTAGCGAGCTGGAATCAAAGAGGTGGCCGCATCCCTTAAACCTAGGCGTTTCACGGCTAACTCTTAACAGCGCTGCCCAAGATGCCAGCATTGGGGCGAATGAAATAGAGCTCGATGCTAGGAAAACAGAGTGTCGGCTGCTACAGGAAACAGTGAGCACTGATAAACGGCACTTTAGATCCGCTAGACTCACGCGTTGCAGGCAGATCATTTCCAGCGACAGCCCGAATTGACGTCTCGGACTATCAAGAGTATTCAAGATGAGCTGAAGAATGTGAAAACGAAGTCTCTTGCGGAGAAAGCTAATGCGCCTGAGAAACTGCAAAGATCTCGCGACGAAGCTCAGAGCCTAAGAGACGAGAACGAACGCCTCTCACAAACCATTCGAGACATAGAAATGGAGAAGGAAACCATAGAGAGGCAATCAAGACCTCGCTCGGAGGTCTGGATCACTCCAGAAAGATTTGGAAAAAGCCCGCGAGGACCACAGAAGAGTCGTCGCGGAGAAGGAACATCCTGAGGAAGAAAAATACTTGGTACTTCAACAGTAACGATACCAACGAAAGAGATAAGAAACACCTACAGCTGATCCGAGAGCTCGAGCGGGAAATCCGTCTCAATGTCAACCGCAATTCACAAGCAGGGCTTTATAAGTGAAGGGTCAGAAACAGCGACAGCCACCTTCGCTAATAGGCCGACCATATCGGATCAAGCGACCTCTCAAGTAGACACCACAGAGTCCTCACCAGCTGTTTATCAGCACGAGACAGCGTCCAGCCCACCACAAGCGACATATGCAGAGCAGGAGGCGAGCCAGCTTGGTGTGGACAATGGTGCTCCAACGAGTGAAACCAGTAGTCGGTCAACAGAACCGTTGTCGCCGCCTAGTTCACCGTCGCCTATCCGGTTGCATCGAGACAATGGACTGGGCCCAGACCTAGACCGAGAAGTGACACCACAAAGACGCAGTGGCAGATCAGTTGCCGGCGGGACCATTCCTGGGAGACTTCGAACTCGAGAATGTTATCAGGCCACGGCGCATGTCGCAATTTCTGAGGAAATCGGGATGAGGGCCGACACTTGCTCAGTACATTCTGCTCCACAGCCTTCTCCCCCGCCGACCGATCATGAGGACACTCCGACAAAGGTCCTCATCGGACGGGTCCTACGCGGAAACGGGTTTCGGTCACATACCTCTGCAGTTCTGTCCAGCTCAAGGGGGGCCTATTTGGCCTGCCCTTCAACCCCTATGCGCTCAGGTTGGCTTCGCGTTGTGAGCAAACATTGATGAACGACAAGGACGTGTCCGAGCTGCCTTGTTTGCTGAGTGAGAAGACAAGGCATATTCCACGGGTAGACGACGGTGATCTGATTGAGCACTTGAGAGGCGGCGTGGAACCGGTCGAGGACTTTCACCCCGGCAACGGCGCTGGCATCACCGGTATCGTGAATAGGCTGGCCGAGAAGGAAACGTACCACGGCTTCCCCATGACGTTCACCACCATATTGAAGTATTCTCTGCTAGCTGTGCAGAGATTTTGTCAGGGAGACGCCCAGGTGCCCATGTGGTCGTGTGAACAAGTCGCAGGGTCTATGCTAATGGCTAGCAGTTCGACACGACGGCGGAGCGGGACTTCAGGTTCAAATCCCACAGTTCCGACTGACTAATGTTCGACGCATGTCAGTGCTTGCATCGACTCTGCTCCGATCTCCATCTCGCTCGAAGCCTCGGACGGGGGACATCTGCAGCTGTATTACTAACCTTTGTAGGTCATTCAATTCTGGAGGCGTCTTGCGGATGCGTGGCTGAATTTGAAGCAAGAAAGAATAGCGCCTCGCCTCTGCCCCATTCACGCCAACTGTGGTAGGCTAAACGCAATCCGGCGTTAACTTTCTCACGTGCCCGCGTGGCCAGGTCGTGACTCAGAAGGGCGCCTCTGACGCCAAGCTGCATGGTGCACGGAAGCAGAGCCAACCACCTTTTCATGAGTGCCGGGTATGAATGGCGCCCGAAGTCGATGATTGCTGCAATAGTCACCTGAACCTGCAGACCTTCGAGATTGCTAGAGCTAAACAGTACCACAGACATAAACCCCTGCGAATCGGAAGCGTCAACAGCTTAGACGGTGTCCCGACCTTTTGTTTTCTTTTGTTTCATGTGTCCAGACCTTCTGCAGGATCCGGAGGCTTATTGGCTTTCGCATTGGAAGGCTGAGGTTGGTGAAGTTCATTTGCTTGGTTCCGCCCTTTCCACGGTGCGAGGCTAAGGGAAAATTTACAAGCATTGATGGCCCCCGTCAACGAAAGATATCAGACAAGGCTCTCAGTTTCATAACGATCATCAAGGTAAGACTGAATATTCGGAGGTTATGTTTCGGCCACGTCTCACAACAAAGCGGTGTCTTAACCATCATAGGGGAAGTTGAGTACGTTCTAATAATGGCTCAGTTTCATACCTCTTTACGTCGGCTGTTCTTCGCTTTGGGTATTCACTCATTATTCGTCAATTTCAATCTGGCTACGGGGGTATCTGCTGTAAGGCCTTCCGACTCGGTTGTTTGTTGAGAGTAGTGTTGTTAACCGCCGTGAAAGTGCGTTGCACGCTGCTGGCTCTTGAGTATAAAAGTGGTGGCTACGCAGCATGGAACTCCAAAATCTTTCCTTCAGAAACCTTCGACAGCGTTTTCAGTTACCAAGCGAAACTTCAAGATCATCGCCTAAGACCGAAAACCCACGCTACAGTTACAACTTTACAAGGCTGACTCAGAGTTACCTTTGGTCAACATGGCACATGATATCCAAGATGAGACCAAATCACAAGGCTGCAGTGATATCAACAGCGGTGATACCTGGTGAGACCCCTTTCTCGTAAAATGTTATGGTTATATCACCTATTGATGAAAAAAGTGACCCAGGACATACAAACAGCACCCTTCGAGACTCTCCGGCCAGGTCTCCAAGGAACCAGAGGCTGGTCGCTCCTAGTCCTGCTTCAGCTGCTCCCTTGCAAATTGATCGAACGAAAGTTGACGAGTTGAGGCAAATACTCGATGCGGACCAGGTACTACAAGGCACGGGAGAAGAGTTGTCAGACTTTTCAATTATTACCCAGGACTCGACAGTGTCTGAGAATTCCAGGACCTGGATCAGTCGCGTCAGAGTTGGGGGACTCTTGTTCGCCCAAAAAATATTTAAGTCTTGGAACAATCCGGACTTCAACCAGGAACAGTATAATACATACCTTCGGGAGGTCGACATACTCAAACAGCTTACCAGGAAACCCCACTGGCATGTAATTCTCTTGTTGCGTCATTACACCGATCTGAAAGGCCAGGGTTGCCTTCTCCTCTCTCCATTGGCTCAGATGACCTTGGCAACCTTTCTATCTCGACCACCAAGCCAAGAGAGTATAATGCTCGTCCCCCGTTGGATTGGTTGTCTTGCGTGCGGTTTAGCCCACCTTCATCTCAATAAGATTAAGCACAAGGACATTAAACCTTTGAACATTCTTATCCACGGCGCAAATCCTGTAATAGCAGACATGGGAATTTCTAATAGATTCGACAATGACAGCAAGTCATCAGGCCCCTCGGCAGGATCACGATCCTACGAGGCACCAGAAGCTTTGAATGGAGTTGCTCGTGGCCGTCGTCAGGATGTCTGGTCACTATTATGCTGTTACATCGAGATCCTTGCATTTATGAAGGGTACGGACAACGCAACGTTCCATAGGTCCATGAGCCTGGGCCACTCAAGCTACTACGCGGGCCACTCTTTGATTGTGGACTGGCTGAATTCATTGAATCCCGCTGCGGCGGACGAAGACGAACTTGCGTTCATTCAATTGCTTCTCGATTCATTCAAGACGAATCCAGAGGAGAGGCCGTATGCACGTGGCCTCGCGGAACAGATTCAGGCCATAGGTGAACAACGCCCGCACAAGTACATCGGAAAATGTTGTGTCGTCGACGATACCGTCAACGACTCTTCGATTCTTAATGCAAGCCAATCTATCTTGTCTAAGCCCGAAGATTTGGAGAAAGGATCATTACTCTATTTCGTCGCCAGTACAGCGCGTTCTCTAGATGAGAACGCCATTCTTACGGCCTGTTCAAGTCTAGCCAGTCTTTATCGACAAGTGTCCAACGGGCAAATCCGCAGTATTCGCTCTGCAGAACAAGAACTCCTTCTCCTGATAGCACCGGTTAGGCTTCTCTCCATTCACGTCCAGAGTTGCTGCTAACGTAGCATCTAGAAACATACGAAAGATGGCAAAGCTTATTTGTCTCTCTGCAATCGCTTCATTGAGAGCCTTGCTGATGCTGTCGGATCCGGTACCTACGTGTCATGTCTATACGACATATCCCTGGGTGAGCACAACGACCCTTACACAACAGAATACTTCGAGATCTTGATCGGGGAAGTTTCGAATCGCTATCTTACCTACCAGTGGGAATGATTTCGGTTGTAACGGCTGCCAAGCGTACCGTATTCGAGGAGCGTCAAGTGTTCCAGGTCAATCTCAGCCGAATTCGACAATACAATACACCGTCAGGGACGGTCTCTTTTCTCGTGATCTCTCTCGTCTCTCATTACACGTATCATTCCGTTATCCTCTTCCATAAACCTTCGCTGTTTCTTCGCACTGTGGTGGCTGGTCCACTACCCACATGTCTTTTTCCTATTCTGCCATAACCTAGTTCAGTCCCCACTGTACTCTTCGTATAGAATATCCAGTATATCATGTCTCGTAAAGAACTCCCAAACTTGAGCCTGTCTAATAGCTATGAGCCTTTCAATGCGCGCTTCTGATGACACCCAACCTTCGCGTCTTGCTATGAGCAGTACAACGTGGCCAAATCTCCTTAACCTCACTTTCGGTCGGTGCAGTACATAATACTGTCAAAGTTCGCTGTCAACGGAGGAGGAGTAGTAGTTGAATCGTACGCTTCTGATCATCGGTATGCTGCTTCAGCACCTGATATGATGGTCTAAACAACATCATCGTATTCCCCCGGGTTCCCCGATGCCCTGGCATGAGGGACCGACCGCTGACTGGGCTCGGCAGGGAGAACGCGGAGAGGTAATGTGCTCGCCAACAAGGATAGACTCGATGGAGTGGCCGCCGCGAGGTATTCCGGAGGAGCTGGACACTGTCTTTGCCACGAGAACTCGGACTGAGCTCGAGTCTGAGGCACTGGATCTGCGGCTGAGCATGTTGTATGCCGCTACCTACAGTTGGCTCCAGTTATCTGCAGTCATATTGGGGAGGGCGGGCGTAGCATCAAACTTACCCGCGACGAGCTCGGTGAGGGTGAGAAGTTCCGCAACCAGGACACGCGAGACAAAAGCGGACTGAAGGCAAAGCAGGAAGACGAGGGAGAGGGCTAGAACGAGACGGGCTGTCAGTAACACATTAAGGACGGCTTCCCTGGAAAGGCAAGTGCCTAGCCGACCGCGACGGCGATACGAAACCGAGTTCTGCGATGGCACGGCGAGTGTAAACCAAGTGTAAACCGAGTGAGCCCACTCCTATTCCATCCACAGAGTTGGCGGAGTTCATCCTGTCTTTGGCATTTCGATCTGGTTGGATTAAGGTCCTCCCACTGTTTGTTTAGGCTTTTTCTGGGACAAATTCTGTGGTTCGATATTGTGTTTGCGTTCTGATGTGACATTGTTGGCCGTATGAACATCCTCGATGATCGGATCCTTGTCTTGGGGGATGGAACGAAAAGGCCCGGTACGCTGCTGTGCTTCGGGAATCTCCTAGGTGCGGATATCAGAAGATGGGCTCTGCGTACGCCAGCTTGGCTGCTTTAGTCGGGCAAAAGTCGTGGTTAGCCATTCTTCAATTTCATCACGATCGCCCTTAAAGACAGGAGGATCCGGGATCTTCGTTGTTCTTATAGATTCTTTCTGTACCACTACTGGGTGTGGCTCCTCGGTTGTCTGTCTCTTCTTCGAGTGTCTGGATTCTGGTACGGAGGATGTCGACGACATCGCGACGACCCGCCAGGTCTCGCTTGAGATTATTAACCTCTTCATTCAATCTCGTATTCTCGTGGACCGTCTGCTCCGCCTCGGTCAGCGTCTCTTCGTGGTCTTGTCTGATGCGGTCGATCATCTGGTAGGCTTGGGCAGGGTCTTGCTGCACCCACGCGAGGAAGTTCGTCAGGGTTCTGGATGTCAAGGGCGTCCCCGGTAGGGGTCACTTCAATTGTCTTCAGGTTCTGTTTCTGGGCCGTGCGCTGCTAACAGCGACTGGCGGATTCTAGGGTAGGTAACGCGGCTGCTTTCGCGTAGCATTGTTCTGTTCCGTTCGAGGTTCTGGTTCTGGGGTTTCTGTGAATCGGTTGGACGACCAATTCGATGACTGTGGAAGCAAGGAACCAAGAAACTCCGGTTCCACATGCTGCGCAGGAGGGCGCGGAGCGGCAATTCAGATCGAGTTGGGACTTTGAGGGTGTGAAGAAGGCCACAACGCAAGGACCTAAGCTCATTGCTATCAACCAGCGCAACAAACGTATCATACTCTTAAGATGTGTCGGGAACGCAGTTGTACAATTACCCAAGCCAACCTCACACACCAATGACACTGGTCAAACCGATAGGTGTACTCAAAAGACAAATACTATACTGATGAATAAAAGTGTATGAACTTTGAGACTGTAAACAAGGCCTGAACCACCAGCACACCTACACCCTCTGATACTACAACGAAACAAGCTCCTCCTCTCCTTGCTCTTAACATCGAAACATCGTTAAGGAAACCCTCAAGACACAGTTGTATCCGACAAACGCGTTCCTCAGACCCGGGTCTCCCCACCCCGCAGATAAAGTCATCGCCATCTCTAATACTCTGTTTACCAAAGACATCCTCTGCAGCGAGAGGGCGCTATGGTGCCGGTATCGCAAGAGACACTCTGCTCAATTTGGAAGGTTGACACTGTGGATAAAGTGCTGCTCATGGAGGAGTAGGTGGGTTGGTCTGTTGCCATATGAACAGCGGTGAAGGCGGCTCATAAGCATTGTGATCTCGTTTTGTTGAGGTTGTGAAAATGTTGTCCGACCGTGTTGGGGGTGTTGGCCCTCAGTGCACAGTAGTGTAGCGGGATCCCTTTTGGTGGATGGTGACCTCCTTGAACCGGGTGACTTCCTTCAATCCCTTCCTGGTCTTGGGTACAGCCTCGGTGACTTCGACGACGTAGAGGTCCCGTCTGCCCAAGTCGTTGGATGTACGTGGAGAGTAGTAGTGAGGCTCGCGGCGGCGTTCAATGGAGACGTCCGAGGAGCGTCCACTTAGAGCAGATGCAGACGACCTCCTTCGCCTTCCCTCGTCGACGATGATGACCGTGCTTGAAGAATCGCTGTCGTAGTCGCGCTGACTGACTGATGGTCTCCGCTCCGGCCCTTTCGCTGCCACAATCTCTCTCCCCACTTTCCCGACCTTTGGCTGTTGGTCAGCCGACCTCCTCCTTTCTACCACTTCCACCTTTTCCTGTTTCACAGCTTTGGCACTATTTGGGTTGGACGACTTCCTCACCTCTTTCACTTCTTTCGTCTCCGTAACATACTTGCTCTTCCCCATTTCCAATAGCTCAAGCTCCCTCCTCAACCTGGCAATCTCCTGGTCCTTGTTTTGTGATGGCTGCATTATGGTCTTCTTGCTGTGCCTCTCCGCAATAGGGCTGTCCTTGAATTGCTTTATCGTGCAATGTTCTAGTTGCTGAGAGGTGGCGCTAGCTTTTCGGTCGAGGGCATCCATTGAGACAGGGTGGAAAGCGAGTGCTGTCCTCAGGAATAGATGTTGGAATGGAAGTGTGATTTCACGGATAGAAGAGTGAGACGGAGTAGCTTAAGTCGAGAATGGATGGTGGATTTCGAAGTGAAGCGGGTAATAGAAGACGGGGAATGTTGTGGTTTTTCATATTTCAGACCATAGAATGGTAACTTGATAGAGATCGACACACTGCTCAGTGTGAAGCGGTCTTGATCAGGGGTTCGAGATTCGGCATCTATCCTAGACATGCAACACCTACGTCAGTAGAGGCTCACAATTTCACGATGGCCCTGCGCATTGGAGGGATTTAGAGTTCCTCGCCCTTGATGGCTGAGTGCTCCTCCTCTAAGGAGGCCTAGCATTACAACCCTTCCCTCGTCCGGGGGTAAGCGGGCAGTAGCTAGATACCGGTCAAGTCTGATACAGCGAATCACTAAGTGGCGATTCCCTGTTGACCAGCATAAATGGCCTCGATCGGCTGTGGCGTTCCCTCTTGCCATCTGACGCTAAATAGGGGTCGTTGCGGCCCAACCGCAACCGCTAAAACTCCATAGCAGTGAAGCGGTATGACGACAACCATTCGGGAAATTACACTGAAGATGGATCGACAAAGCTGGGGTAGAAGTCTGGACCATACGGGCAGAAGCGTGACGAGACATATCTTGCCGGGCCTCTATATGGAACACAAAATCCAATGAGAGCGGAAAGGCACCACAATGGATGGCGGTGCCGATGTAACCGGAAGAAGGGAAGGCACCTTGAGGAACCTAAGCGAGAAGATAGGGCAAGCGCCCGAGATTACACTGGGCTCTGGAATAGCTTCAAGGGTCGTGACAAGCTTGCTTCAGGTAATGACCTCGTCTATCACAGTACGCTCGTCTTGTAAACACATTGTATGCCGTCTTAAGGTCAGTCAATTCGACAGTTTAGCTTTCCTCGGCATGTTGCCGAGTCAAGTACGAGGGTCGCCGGGGGTCTTCAACGTGGAAATACCCTGAGCCAGCTTGAGAAGGATGGGATGAAGAGAGATGAAGTTGGGCGCGAATGTCGTCACTGCCTGATATTAGCGTCGCCTCAGCGCAGATCAATGGCGTTGATCGGCGGTCACGTTGATAGCCCGTCGAGGGCAACCTTAGCGCACACCGGCACAGAGCCGGACGAGAATTAATCGCGCAACCTAATGTTGGATTTGCAATCTGAAGCGCTCGAAGGACTAACAACTTTCTTCTCCTAAATGCCGAAGGTGGTCAAGAAAGGTCGAGGGAGGTCTAGACTCACCCACACCATGCCGCTTTAATGCTCCGCACCTCGTGAGTAGAGTAAGGCGGGATGAGGAGAGTGAGCGACGGGTCTCTCTCGATGGTTAAAATTCTACAATAGCCTACGTGATCGCTATTGTGCCTGGCCGTCTCTAGTGCGAATGATGCTTTTGATTGACGATTATCATTTCCATGGCACTGACATTAGAAGCTACTATTCGTGACCTCCGTTCCTCTGCTTTCAGAGAACTGAGAATTATTCTCAAAATCGGCACTAGATTTCCTTCCAATATTCTCCGCGAGTACACAGGCCTTGTCATGATATCATATGCTTCCTGCCACAACCCAGAGAGCGAGCCAACCAAGAAGAATACAAACACTTGTACTCAGGAAATCTGATGCCAGATTGTATTCAATTTAGTGCCTTGCTGAGTCCCGACATAAATCGTCGCCCGAACGATGTGTGCTTCGCCCCCGTGAACGGTGTGTGCTTCGCCTCCGTGAATAGCCACTGGAGCTTTCGTGAGGTCTCTTCGTCGAATATACGACTCAGTTCTCGTGTGGCCCAGTCAGTCTTCGCTGCGCCATACTTGATGAGTAGCTCTGTTGTTTGTACAAAAGGGATATTTGTTTTGGGGTCATGGAGTTCTTGCCTGCGTAGATATAAAATGAAATGGTCCCAGAGTGACGCTCTGTCGTATATCTCGTTAGGGTCGGCGCCGGATGCCAGAATTGTTGCGACAAGTTCTGTATGTGGAGGGAGCTGAACATGGGGATTAGAAGACCACCGACGCAAAGCAAAATCCAAAAGCGGTCGACCAACCGTTCCTCTCCGGGGTTCCGCTTTGAGCGTTGCTATAGCATGTAACCCTAGATTGTATTGTATTGACAGTGTGAGAAAAGAGCATTTCCATTCTTGCCAATGACCAACAGCCTCCCACCCGATACTGGTCTGCCACGTGCCTGGTATCGCCCCATCTACGGCTGGAATTTGGCGGAGGATAACATCTTTGGTCTTATTGATGAGAGCCGTTGGCGAGTTTCGTGAGGCTCGTTCAATGCGTTCGATATAGAACATAAATTCGTCCACAAACTCAAAGAACAGAAGTGATTTCTGGTCCTGAGCCCATGGGTGAAATGCTTCGTATTCAGTTTTTGCTAAAGCATCAAGTAGCATGATTTGCGAGGCGAAAGAGTTGCTTAAATAGCGATCTGTGTCGTACTCGGAGCCGGTGTAGCTCCGGAGGGTCTGCTGTGACTGCTCGCTGAGCAAGAAATCTTTCACAGTCCTATGGAGGTAGTCGACTTCCAATTTCCACGAGGAGAGGGACTCGGGTGTCTTCTGAGAATTAACAAACGAAGCTATTTCTTTCGGCTCCAACAGACCCATACAAAGGCTATTGAGGCGTCGGACCATCGAGTCATTCCGGAGAGCCACCACAGCCATTTTGGTATTGGGAATATACATATTCTCAAGGGCATAATCCACATTTTCTTCCTCAATGAAGGAGAGCGTCATGAGCGTCAAGTGTTGTCGCGCATTCAGCACGAGTTGGAATATCCTCGAAGCGATTGAACGATCAGCCTCGTCGATCGAAGTGATCATCTGTAAGAAGTATGCATCTAGATCTCCAGGTAGCTTGAGAAGCCTTCTGCTCAACATACGCAAGTCGAAGCCGTCTCGCAGACCCTTGTGCAACTCTCGCACGACAAGATACACCCACAAAAAGACGCCACTGGCCTTTTCAACGATTTCGGTAACCAAGCCAGCGCTCTGGATAGGGTCAAGGCTGCTGATAAGTCGAAAACGAGGACTTCCTTCCAAGACATCCTGGACATAATGCTTGATGTCGTCACGGGTGAGGAGCTCGAGGCGCAGTTTCGGATACTCCGCAAATGAGTCTTGGAAAATATTCCAGGGACGGCTTGAGACACAGATTTTAACATCTGGACAGGATGCCACACGGATGAAAAGATCAATGAGGTCTTGTTGTTGCTCATCATTTCCGTCCAACTCGTCCAATCCGTCGACGAAAAGTGCAATCCTTGAATTCTGGTAAGCCGATGCGATAAATCGGTCAAAGGCCTTTTTCAGCTCTATGTCCGTCCAGTCATCGAGGCGTGAAGAACCTAGGTATAAAGCCCGCCATCGCCAAGGATCAACACTAGCAGCAAGGTCCTGATCCTGACTCAACAACTGGTGAAGTAAAGAGCGAAGCAACCCGGAGAGCGACTTTTGAATGGAGGTCCCTGACTTCCAGAAGAAACAGCTTGCGACGAGGAGCTTCTTTGTTCCTGCCCAATTCCTTAGATGATATTTGGTGGCGTCGTTGTTGTCCAAAAAGCGCATGAGAGTGGATTTACCGGACCCCGCCTTTCCGCTTACCCAGAATACGTTCTCGCGCACCACTTGATCCTCCAACCAGTGCACAAAGTGATCCCACCAAGTTCCGTCTTCCTTGATACCTCCAAATATCCATTTGAACGTCTGTTTATGAGCCTCGGGTATCCTTTCACGCCTCTCTTCGATTCGGGAAAAGTAGAGACTGTCGAGTAGCTTAGTCTGTGTAGCCATAATCTGCGCATCTTCTGTGACGGTAGACAGGCGGCCAGAGAGAAGGTTCAGGTTTTCCTTATTGTCGGCCTGCCAGACTCTGACCAATTGTGTTCTATCTTCCCGTCTTGCATCATTTAGGCTTGAGGATAGCATGACAAGCTCCTCCTTGAGGCCAGCGTACGACTGCTGTATCGCGTCAAGGATTTTTCTCTGAAATAGACTGTGGGCATTGAGAACGGCGTCGTGGTCAAGAACATTCTGAGAACTATGCCATGACCGTATCAGCATAGACATAACGCAAAGTTCAACGTACTTACCTCATGTGAACGAGAAGGTGAATCATTAGCTGCTCTCTCGCATTACTTAACCTCTTGTACAAACTTTCAACCTTCTCTTCACTCCATACAGTCTTGAACGCTTGTCGAAAGCTTTCCCATCTCTGGTGCTTGCCCGAGACTTGCAGATCTTCTAGAGCCCTGCTGAACTCCTCCGCAAGCTTATAGCATTCATTGTTAGCGTCCCACAGGCCTTGCTCTGCCAGATTATACTTCTGAGGGGGCAGGTCGGGTCTAACGGTGAGCATCGACTGTTCAAGTCGCATAGACGTTCCGAGTCCGCGATTGAGCCTTTGTAAACTTTGTGCTACAGCACTGAGCTCGGTGTGTTCGAGTAGGGCTCCATCTATGCTTTTATAGTACTGGCTGCCTTTCGAGATCAGCTTGCTGGTGAAGTCAACGAATTGGATTACATTGCCCGCAATACCCAGTGCCGAAAATGGATCAATCACCATATTTGGCAAGCAACGCGATTCTCTACACCAACAGAGTTGTGTCTGGTTCAGCGGAGAACATTGCGGCGCATGGTGTCCAAGGAAAGGATAGTTCCGTGTGGCAGGCGAGATCGCATAGAAAACATATAAGGCTTAGAGTCATTCGAAGTGAGATCGAGCGTGTCGCCGGGTTGTGGGGCTGGTGGCTGGGCGCCGCCGAGCAGCTGAGATGGGCTTTCCCCGTCCGCATATTGACCAAGGTGGTGAACCTGAGGCACGAATTCTCGCAAGCTCACACGTGCTCAGAGCGGCGTCGTCCTAGGTCCGGAGCAGGGTGAGCCCCGGGACAGATTTTACACCCCTCGGGCATATGTCACGATGTCGCAGTGAGTTAGTGGGAGGACACCGAGAAAGCTTTCATACGAGCAATTTATCGGATTGATTCTAGCAAGTAGTGCACGTACAGTCTGAGCAATCCATCATGACTAGGTTGACCAGCTATGCAAGGAGACCCTCAGTCAGACTCGTACAATGTGCAACCCCCAAAGCAGCTTACCTATAAGTCGTCAAAATTCCCCATTATCGACCAGTTGTCCAAGCTCGTCAGACGATTCATCAATTCAAGAAGAACTTCATTCAATCAAATACTTCCGCTCCGTCCGCACCGCCACCATCTTCAGCATTCACACCCACATCCCCCACCAACTCCGCCTCAACTTCATCCCCTACCCAACCCTCAAATTCCTCCAGTCCCTTTTGCACATGGACTTTAAACCTTATGACCTCCTCTAATGCCCTCTCAACTCCGGCGTGCAGTTGCTCCCTTACTCTTCCAGCCTCCTCTCTCATCCCCTCCCATGCAACGCCCACCTCCATCTCCCTCTGCTCTAGCTCCAACACCCCTCTTTCAACACCCTCCCTCATTCTTGCCAGCTCCTTCTCCAACTTCTCGATCTGTGCGGTCGTCTGCGTATGTGCGGTCGCCGTACTCTCCCGCAATTCCGCGTGTGCTTGCTGTGCGAGATGGACGCGGTGGGATAGAGTGTCGACTTCGGTATGTTTCTCGGACAGTGCTTCGCCCACGCTGTCGAGGATGTCACGCGCATTGAGGTCCGTTTCTTGCGCCTTCTTGCGGCGCTCGTTGATTTCTTTGCGAAGGCTGATGAAGGCCTGGCGGATGGTGCCACGAAGGTCGAGATTGAGGATTTGCGCGGGTAAGTGGCCCACGTTTGTGTCGGCGAAAAGGCGATCGGTCTCCGGACTGCGTCTCCGGCTTCCAGATTGAGAGTTACTGAATTGAGAAGTGGATGATGAGAAGCCATTGGAGGTATCGGCGATGTTGAGGGAGAGTTCGTAGGAGGCGCCTTTGGCGTTTGAGGCTGTGGCTGGGATAAGGGACATCTGGTAGCCGAGGGAGTTGTAACGTTTGATGATTGCTTCAAGGTCTTCTAGCTTGCGGGCTGTTTCCGTTTCTTTTTCCGAGACTCGACGGTTGACTTCATCAAGGGCTATGACGGTGTCGTCGAGGCTCTTCTGAAGGCGCTCGCGTTCGGTATTCATGCGGTCGATGTCCTGAATGTTCAGACCTTGTCGATCGACGCACTGCTGAAGTGTCAAGCGGTCTTGCTCTGAAGCTTGCAGTTCGGCATCTGTCTTTGATATCTCGTCCTCCAGGACTTTGATGCGTGAGTCATACTTTTCGATTTTGACTTGGACGTTGGCATTATAATCCTCGAACTTTTTCTTGTCGTCTTCAAGGATCTTGAAATGCTTGTCAAGCTTCGCCACGTCTGGTACGTTCTTCTCAAATTCTTCCACTTGTGCTTTCAGCGCCGCATTCTCCGCCTCGTACATCTTCAACTCCTCAGCGTACTTCGCATTAGTGCGCTCAAATTCGGCAGCCATTGCTTGAACGTGAGGAATGAGTGCTTCTTCTGCGCTGTCATCATCATCTTCTGGGCCAACTTGAAGCCAGTCTTGATATGCTCCGAATAAGAATCGAAATACAATCCTGTCTCCGGAAACATCCACTCCAGCTTCTGCGCATGCCTCATCGTACGCGCCCATTGAGAAACGATCAAGCATTTGCGCCAATTGCATCATCCAATGCAACATTGCAAGGAATGTAAACCAGTTCTGGCCCCCAGCAGAGACGATCATACTCTTTGTGATTGCGTTGGCGAAAGGATAACGCAACTGTTTTAGGATTGGCGGGATTTCATTTTCGAGGCTCTTCTGAAACTTGTAACCTGGGTCAATACGCTTATACAGCCATTGAAACATGCAATTGAAATCCTTCGTAGTCGGCGAGGTCATGGCTTTCGGGCTGAGCGAATGCTTCATCTCGAGCTCAAAATTGTTGTGAGTCAGATAGTCTGACACCTCTTGTCCCATTCGTGTTTGAAATGTCCTGTCCCGTAGCGGTCGTGGGTCTTTTGGGACTCCGGCAGGGGCAGGTTGCTGTGTGAAGAATGATTGGTGTGTCGACGGCCCGTTATTTGAGGGTCGAGAGTAGATGCTGCTTCTTCTCTGAATACTGGCTGAACCAGGAGTCTGTGATCCAAACAGGTTGCCAGGTGCTAGGCTTTGGCGATTCGTGCTTGCACTGGCAAAGGCGGTATTTGAGACCGAACGGCGAACCGTAGACATTCCCATATCCGCCAGGTTGTTTCCTGAAGATGATCGCTGGAAGACTGGCTGTTGAGGTCGCCCCATATTGTGATTGATCGAAGTTGAGCGCGCATGTTGAGAGGTGTAAGGCGGATTGCGCAAGTCAGTACTGGAACTTGATCGCTTGATTGCTGAAGCTGGCTGGGGGATACCGGAGTAGTTTTGAATTGCTCCAAGAGTCTGCAACCGTTAGTGTTATTCTTAGATTGACCTGAGGCCATTTCAAAGGTGGGGTGTTGGAGTGCTGAATCGTCTTACCTCTCGCGGTCGGCGGACACTAAACAAGCCCGTGGGTTGCGACATTGTCGAAGGTGATGCGCTCAGCGCGGATAACTCGCTATTACTTCAGCAAGGGAGATCGCATGCAAAAGACAGAATGCGCTGGGCGATCTTGAAGACAGAGCAGCCGAGGTGGTGGATTGGTGATTTGGCTACGCACATGTTTGGAACGATGTTTACAGCGTCCGAAATAGACCTAGCGCAAAATTACAAATTAGCTCCCGTAGTGCCCCAATCGCAGGCGATCCGTGGTTTTTGGCCGAGGCATCTCCCCCCATTGCATCTTCCTGCCTCCATCATTTATTTCCAAGGAGCAATGCTTCACAGTCAGTCCACTCGCTCAACATCTTTTGCAGGGCTTTGCCTCATGGGTGGTCGGTGGCGTCTTTAGACAAATCGACGATTTGGATTTGGTCATACGTACACTCTAACAATCTCGAATCGACCAAGACAAGGGCTAGGTGCACCCACGCGCCGCGTCCCTTTCTCCTCCATCCCAAGCTTCCCGGATCGACCTCCAAGATGGCACCCCGGGAGGATCTTGTCAACTCCGCCGTCAGTTTCCTGCGAGATCCTTCGGTCGCCTCGTCTCCGCTCGACAAACGAATCGCATTCCTACAATCCAAAAATCTCACGCAAGAAGAGATCGACCTGTCTCTTGCTCGTGCCGGAGATGAAACACCAGTAGCAACACAACCACCAAGTGCACCTTATTATCCTCCGCCACAACAGCAGGGAATGTACCGACAGCCGGCTGGAAATTACAACTACAGTCAGTACGGCAATTGGCAAGCCCCACCCCCGGAACTACCGAAGCGCGATTGGAGAGACTGGTTTATAATGGCGACTGTCGTCGGAGGGGCAAGCTATGGCCTCTGGGTCTTGACGCAGCGCTACATTAAGCCACTGATTGCTCCCCCTACCCCGCCGCAATTAGAACAGGACAAAGCCGCCATAGACGAACAATTCACTCGGGCATTTGCGCTACTTGATACATTATCGTCCGATACAACGGCATTGAAAGAAGCAGAAGAAGCGCGAACACGGCGTCTAGACACTACGCTTACGGATGTTGAAGCTGTGGTAGCACAATTGAAAGCAAGCAGTCAGAGACGAGAAGACGAGAGTCGGAGGATGGAGGCTGAGATCAGGAGCATAAAGGAGAGTCTACCAAAGGCCATTGACAGTGTGAGGGAAGGAAGCGAGAAGAGATTGAAAGAGCTCAATCGTGAGCTTAGCAGTCTGAAATTGTTGATGGGCAATCGATTTGGCACGAACCCAGTACCCACTCCATCAACCGGCCACGGCATGTCTGCCAGGCAGCCGGCAGATGGAGAGCTACGAAGCGGAACTGCCACCCCAACCCCAGAAGTGGGTCCAGGGACCGAGGCCAACTTGACCGGAGTGAGCAAGTCGAGCACTGTACCCGCGTTTGGCCCTGGGCCGAGTTCAGGATATAACAATCCCTCCGCTGCAGCCACGCAGCAGACGATGATGTCACAGACGTCGGACCAGAGAAGCCGTATGTTTGGTGCTTCGGGTGCAGTGCAGGGCAAACCCGCCATCCCCGCGTGGCAAATGGCGCTTGCAAACGATAAGAGCAAAGCTGGCAATACTAGTCCGAGTGGAGCCAGCGGTAGTTTAACTGGCAAGAGCACTGCTAGTGGTACAGTAGAGTCAGAGTCAGCGCTTGACGGCCAGGACAAAGACTGAGAGTTCTTATTCTACTCTCACCTTCTCTTATAATACTGTATGCTGCTGAATTACTATGATCTACTTATCACCCGCTATTGATTCTCCCAATGCCAGCCCACCACTTCGCTTTCTATCCTCGGAACTTGATTTCTCAGACTGGACAGCCCTAGCATGAGAAATGGCCAGGAGCGGGAACGCGGGTATTCATCTTTGATATCTCTATACTCTCTAACGGCTGACAGGAAGGGTAAGTCGTCATGCGGCTGTGCGCATGGTTAGTATGATGTTCTCATGTTGTGGCAACTACCAGGTAGTAGTAGCAAAGTCTCCCTTGCATGCCTTGTTACTCCTTCCCAAAACCGAAACCTTCCAAACATTCTCTTCTCAATTACGATATAATAACGAGATAGTGTTTCACAGCGCTGCAAACGAACGCAATTGCACCAATAGACAACTGCAGAAGTGCCAGCCAACAGCTGGATGATCTACACTCAGCAGGATAGCAAGGTAGCGGTGAGAGTATGAGCAAGCATATGAAACCTGAATCAGCATGGACGTATAGGTACTTACTACTTGGTAAAGAGCTAAGATTCCGGTGCAACGATCGGGCTATGGTATGTAGTACATGACCTACTCCATCTAGTCTCTAAACACTTGCTTTTTAACCCTTGCCTTATTTACGCCATGAGACGCCTCCGTAACTCCAGTGATAATTCATGTCCGGTATTAAACCATGCTTTTCCGTATCCCATAATCATCAATGCTTTCAATCTCAGAGAGCCATGATACCTACCTGATAGGCGCTTATATCATCCACTTCCATCTACTTAGTGCTGCATCCTTTACTGTCATCTTGTGTCTCAAAGTTTGGTGTTGGGAGATGATTTCTCAGATGCGCTGCGCGTATCAACCTCAGGACCGTTGACTTGTCTGCAGCTCATCTAAGCGGTATTTTGACCAAACAATTCTGCAGCCGTGCTTTGAGGTTCCGGCTCTGATTTTGCTGGGTGAGATTCCCTCCCCTACTGGGATTTGTCCTCCGGGATCGCCGCCAAAGCCGAGCCTGACGATGAATCCGAGATTTCCGACTCTTCGTGGTTTGCGTCGTTTCTAACTGGCTTCTGAATGCCGTTGGTTTGCATCACTGTCGAGACAAATTCCGGCGCATCAACGTTCAGTCCCCTCAGGGCACCGTTCGATGGCACAGCTGGGGGCGAGTTCGACTTCTCCGGCAGATGCCTAGACATTCTGCTGCCTTTAGTAGGACTTCGACCACGACGTTTCCTAATTTGTCTATCGGTTGACGAATCGGCTTCTTCCGATTCCTGTCCCGACGCATGAGCACTCTCGTGGTGGGCCTGACCCATTTCAGAATCATTATCAGAATCATCCGATTCTCCAACAACCTGCCTGAGAAGTACGACATTATCGTCCTCTGAACTGACGTCGTTGACCAATACTAGTGCTTCCTTCTTCTGTGGAGACCGGGATCTGGACCTGGGCTGATCGTTGCCACTCTGTTGTTTAAGTTGTCGCGCCCAAAGCGCATAGTAGTGTCCTTTCGTCTTCAAAAGATCCGCATGACTTCCTTGCTCCACAATCTGACCGTTGTTTATGACAACAACTATATCTGCATCAACGATGGTAGATAATCTGTGGGCAATGACGAACGTAGTCCTACCAGCGCAGAGTTTCTTCAAACTGGCCTGGATCTGAGACTCCGTCTCACTGTCGACACTGCTGGTGGCCTCATCCAACAATAAGATCTTTGGATCCATTAACATGGCTCTTGCAATTGCCATTCGTTGGAGCTCTCCGCCAGACAGCTTGACACCGCGCTCCCCAACCTTCGTTTCGTAGCCCTTAGTGAAAGACATTATCTTTTCGTGTAACGCCACAGATTTACAAGCGCTATAGATCTCCTCGTTGGTTGCGTCTAGTTTGGCGTAACGAAGGTTCTCCAGAATTGTTTGATTGAACAGGCTTGGGTCCTGCGGTACAACCCCGATGTTCTGTCGAAGGCTCTCAAGGGTAACATCCCGAAGGTCTTGTCCATCGATCAAAATTTGGCCGCCGGTTACATCGTAGAAACGGAAGAGAAGCTTTAAAATTGTCGATTTTCCTCCACCAGTCTCGCCGACAAGTGCGATCGTTTGTCCGGCATCAACGTGTAAAGTTACATCATTGGTCACTTGGCGCTGTCCATCGTATGAGAATTTGACGTTCTTGAAGTCGACCTCGCCTTTGGTGAGCACGAAATGACCAGCACCTTCCCGGTCCCGCACTGTTGGTGTCTTCTGAAGCAGCACCAGAAACTTCTCCGCGTTAACAAGGTTTTCGGCAACAGTCGAAAAGCCATGGGCAAAGTAGTTGAGAGGACCAGACAGTTGCTGCCAGTATGTCAGAAGTATCACGAAGTCACCCACCCGCCGCTGGCCGTATATGATCTGGTAGATAGCCAAGCAGGAGCCTGCGAATAGCCCACCTAGGAGCGTGACGGTGCGGATTGCGCTAACAGCGTAACCGATCATCTGGTATTCTATCGTGGTATTCTGTGACTTGGTGGCTGCCGCCGCGTGGCGCCCAATCTCGTATTTAATCCGGTTGAAGTAAGATACTGTCGTCCAGTTCTGCGAGCTCTCCGCCAGTTGTCGATATTCATCCTCCCAAGCCTTGATGAAGGCTCTCCGTTTCGCTGTCTTCAGAGATATGGCCTTCTTTGTGGACCACAAAAAGAGCAATACAACGCATGCCACGAGAAAGGCCATGTAAGAATCGAAAAGCCACCAGAACACGCTGATTGCCAACACAAGATCAGCTACCATTGGCAGGAGCTCGAAGGAGAGTAGTTCAAATAGCTGGACAATGGATGCTCCTCGGTGGAGGGTTGTCCATATCCTAGGTGATGCTTTGGAATCGTGAAAGTCGCAGGACATATTCATGACGTGGTTATACCCTGTAATGCTCAGTTGCATATGGGCGTTCTTCTCCACCGGCAGCCAAAGCCAGCTTCGGAGAAGAGTGACGCCGGCTTGGGATCCGAGAAGCCGGAAAAGGATGTATAGAGAAATCATTGTCCATGGCACATGCATTTTATTTTCCGCCTCACCAAGGTTGTCGACTAACTTACCCAATATAATGGGAACAGCCACGTTGAGCACGCGATCTGCCAAAACGCAGCATGCGAGAGCTGGGAAATGAAGCTGTAGAAGGAGACTCTTTGGCCAGAGGTACGGGAGGAAGAAAGCAAAAGCCTTGACGTAAACCCAAACATTTTTTGTCATTTTGCCGATTTGTCGTTCATCTTCGTCGTCGTCGTCGTCGTCGTCGTCATCGTCGTCACCACCCGCGTCATTGCTGTCACCGGTCTTGCTGTTGTCTTGCTTGTTCTCTGGTCTCTTTTTGGCAGATGTGTCAATGTGCCCATTCGGGCTAGCAGTCCCATAGTCCTTCCCATTCAGTGTGGGCTCTTCTTGTGCCTCGTCTTCGTGGACAGACGCGATCAGTAGAGGCGCCACCTCTTCGTCTTCAGCCTTTTCGGTTCTGTTCATGAACTTCGAGCCAGCCGTTAGGCAGAGTAAGCCTCCAATCAGCGCAAGCCGGGTCATCTGAAGGACGCTGCGTGCGACTTGCGCACTAAGAGGTAGGTTTGATTTGGCTATGTTCTGAAAGAAAAGTGCAATCTCCAGGAAGAACGATAGCGCCCATGGTCCGCTGAAGCGAAATGCAATACCGCCAGGATTTGTATCGACAAGGCCCACTAGCATAATGATCCAGATCAAGTTCGAGAACAGTGTATAGACAAGGTTGGTGTTGGTGGACAAGGCCCAGAGAGGGTCCTCGTAGGCGAGAAGTATCGATTCTCCCATGAAGATCAGGGAGACACCGACATTGAGACCGACAGCGACTCTTCTCGGAAATCTGCCTGGTTGCCCTTCAGCGATTGAGGTTCTATCTGACTTGAGGAGAGCGGTAATCGAAGTGAGGAGATAGGAGCTCAGGATGAGGGTTGGCGACAGGATTTGCAGGGCGAAGGTGGCTGTCGCCTTCCAGTCGAGGCGATGTATAGATTCCATACTCATCTGTGCAAAAGGTCGAGATATGTTGAACAGAGCAGTTTAGAGCAGACAACCAGATCTTCTCTGGCGAGAGCAGTAGACTAGGCAGTGGACGCTGATAGAGGTTGTGGGTTGACTAGCATTATTGACGGCCGTAACGGCGGAGAAGTGAGAAGTGAACTTGTATTGCACGGTGCCAGAGCGAAGATTTATTTCCCTTACTAAAACGAATCGCTGCCTAATCTAGATCGCAGCCTGAGGAAGTTCTAGGATGTCAATTTCTGTTCTAGGTTGAGCAGCTGAGAAGAAGCCGAAAGTCCTCAGAAGGTGCATTTGCCCATTGAATGCTAAAAGTCACGATCAACAATCTTTGGTTCAGTCTTTGCAAGTTTGCTCTCTAACACACATAACATATCTCTTGCTTCCAGGAGCGATACGAAGAAATCTAGATACAAGAGTAGTATTTTCTTGTCAGGTCTCGCAGTACTTCAAAAAATGGGATTGATTACATAATTTTCTTTTGCCACTCAATCCTGGGGGGTTTAGTGGGAGTGCGGCTGAGCAATCTGCGCCGCAACTCGGAGTCATAAGGCTGCCTGGAGAGGTCGCCGCCGACAGTGGGCAAGGCAGACAGCAATTAAGGCAACCCCTTTACGATGAGACCTTTAATGATTCATGCAATCATAGGGACTATCTATAAAGAGGTAGGCTTCTCCATGTCCAACAGACCAGATCCTTGCACCAAAAACCCTTTTTGATCCGTGACATGTCGATGGCCATAACCGTCCAGTCAAAACTCGACGTCCTAGTGCCCTACAGCTTTGGTCGTGCATGTACGCGACAGGTGCCGCAGTGTTTGCTGGCTGGCAGTGAGTCACAATGCTTGCATGTCAGCCATCATGCCAAAATCCCTCAAAGTCAGATTCAGTCACATCAGTAACATTGCCCCTTCGACAAAATAACTCGAGTGCTCAATATCCATACTGCTTGCTTGGGAGCGTAGAAACTGTCTTTAGCGAAGCTTCAACCCCTTCCCATGTTGATATCTCTAACCAGTCTCATCCGCTCTGAACAACCTTCGGATGTTGGGATCGCAAAGAATGGCTTGACTGCGATCTTGATCACCTCCTGAAATAATACACCAACAACCGCGTCTCGCAGCCCATCACCGGTCTGCTTGAAATCAGGATATGCATTCAGTTCCAACAACCATACATTCCCCTCTGCATCCACTAGGAAGTCGACGCCAAAGATCTCAAAAGCGTTAGGTAGTGTCTGAAAGTGCACCATCTGCTCACGAGCAGCGGCCTCGAAGACCTCTCCAGTCACAGCACAGATCTGTTCCCACACGTCACTTTTCCACTCACTACCCGGCGTGACTTCTTCGAGTTCCCAGAAGCGGAACACAGAGCTGTCTCGTGTGGACTCATCCTGGAAGCAGGTGTTGGTCAGATGTCCTGCAAGGTCGATACCTTCATCGCCCGTATTTCGTAATGGCGAAGAGTATGGCTTTGCTGCAAACAGGGCGAGCATTTCTTTGAACACATAAACCTTTAGAGCGCCGACGGCCAGCACATACACCCTGATGTGAAACTTCCTGCCACCTTTGGACTGGAGTAGGAGAGGCGGATGTATGTATGGCTGTGCAATGAAATGGCGGAGTTGGGATGTCATTCCAGCGTTCGAGGGTTCGCTTCCATCTCTTTGTCCTTTAGGCATTCCTGAAGCATTTTCATGGAGAGATTCCTTTTCTGTTTCACCAAGATCATTGTCCGCGTCCTCCTCCTCATCGACATCCCACTCCTCAAAAATCTCTCGGAGCTCTTCTAAGGTCGAGAATAACCGGATTCCATTGCCACCGTCACTCATTCCTGGTTTCAGGATCCACCACTCTTTGCATTGCAGATTATCTTGCATTGACTCATTTCGTGCGAAGCTCTCGTGCAAATCCCAGGCGTCGACCAACGCGTCGTCCAAAAACTCTGCAAAGTCCAGCTCGAAATGGACGGCTGGTTTGAAATGTTTTCCGAGTAAGCTTTCGGGATGTTTGACTATCCAAGTGGATATCGTGGTAGAGAGATAGTGTTTTCTAATTAGAGCTTTCCTGATGACATAGGCACTCACCAAGCTTGTCGTCGAGTGTTGCAGGGCGTAATCAAAGTCCAGAGCTTCATAGCTCGTGAATTGGAGCAGTGGCGATGATGGAGACGGTAGTTGCGAGACGGATGTTACGAGCTCGTGCGGCAGCCCAAAGATAGGGGATGAGAGAGCGCGGAGTATCAGTGGCTGCACGTAAGGGTCCGGATATTCCACGAATGCGTATAACCCAGATTGCAATCGCATTGTGTTGACGGTGTCACGAGTCGGAATTGGAGCAACAGCAGAAGTCCTGTTGAGGAATAGTCAACGCACGTACTCTAGCTAAGAAGCAAGACGGGGATTAGAAACATCTGGCTCCATCGGTCTACATTCTATTTGCAAGCAGACGAAAATTCTGTGCTTCCGAGTACGTGCAGCACTTACTCACAGCTTGATCTCTCCCTTGTACTGTGGCAGATGCCAAAAGTTTGCTCGTAGAGGTGTGACGCTGTATACGGAAATTAGTAAACCTGCGATAACCCTGCCTGTGAGTCAAACATACCTGACCATTCCTTGTAACACTGTCCAACCATCGCCTGACCCAGCGTTCCGTACGGCTTCTCTGACATCTGCAAAGTTTGGCGCCCACTTGTACTGCTTTTTCTTCCAGCTCGATACCTGGCCTCCAATATCCCCATTTGCCTCCCGCATTGAGGAAGAAATGTTCTGCTGTTCTCGAGTCTCTTTCTCATGCGTTGCCGGGTCGAGTTCTAGAGGGCTACCGTCCTCTCCAGCCGGTATCTCTTCAAATGAGCTTCCATGCTTCCATGTATTTTGCAACATTTCCGTATATACGATCTTTGCATCCTCGACCCCTTTCCTAACTGGCACATTGATGCTATACAGATGCACATCCTCTGGCCACTCAGCCACGAGCTTCTCCACCAGCCGGATGCTGAGCTTCGCCGCCGCAGCCAGAATTTCTGCATCATGCTCTCTCGAATTAAACGCGTACGACAGCGCAATAGCCTTCTTCCCACACACTGCACCTTCGAGCGCTCCACCTATGGTCCCACTCGACAACGCAAAGACTGCCGTAGTGTTCCTTCCAAAATTGGGACCACTCAGCACCAGATCCACTGGTCCTCGATCTTTGAATTCATGGTACAGGCCTATTTGCACACAGCTCGCCGGCGTACCGTCTACTAGTATCCATTCTTCTTTCCCATCATCGAACGGTTCAGAGGAAACTACGCCGTCGTCTTTGAGGAGAGTGCCCGGTCGGAAATAGGTCGGAGTCAGAGTCTGGCCCACGATGTGCGCTTTGCCGATCCAGGAGCGTTGGACGTGAGGAAGAACGACGGATACTGTGTGACCTGCTGATTGGAGATGCGAGACCAGGGAATGGATGTAAGGTGAGGCTCTGTTCGATGGTGGACCATCGTCATTGACTACCTAGAACACTGCTCAGTTAGAGCAGAAAGCGGACTCGGGTCCAACTTACGAGGATATGCATCGTTACGTTTGGCTACCTCTCCAAAGTCACAGTATTAGAGCCTCAAACTTCAGCAGGTTCTTGATACCTGCCTAGAATGCTGAGGCTCACCTTGTCATCAAGATTGTTTCTCCACACTTCAAAATCTTTTTTGTCCCCGCATTTCCATTTGAAATGCCCACTTGTGATCTTGCCCGCAAATGCTACCGAGAAGACAAACCATGAACCAGGGGATCCATCATGCCTCGAGAGACCCTTCGATCTCGCTCACGCTCACGATCTCCCTATCGCCTCTCCCACCTTCACCCTGACCACCATGACCGCCCTCACTTAAGCAGAGACAGAAGCCGTTCCCCAAGACGGAGCCACCATCACCACCACAGTCGCCATGATAATAAACCCTCCCGTACTGTCACTGCCCCAGTCAAATTTCCCTTCAAGGCGCGCAGCCTCTCCCGCCACGACCTACCTACCTTCAGACCCATGTTTGCGCTCTACCTAGACGTTCAGAAGAACATCCTCATCGAGGATCTGGCCGAGGACGAGGTGAAGGGAAGGTGGAAGAGCTTTATTGGGAAATGGTAAGAGACTCTTCCTTTTCTATACTGGAAGACGGAACCTCCTTGCCTCTTTGCTATGTTATTGAGCAACGACCGAGAAGGATCCGGTCTTTTCAACACGAAGCTGACATGCGGAGGAACGACGGAAAGCTAGCTGAAGGATGGTACGATCCACAAACCCTTGAGAAAGCAATAGCATCGAGCAATACAACTTTGAGCGCAAACTTGAAACCCACATCCAACACGCGCTCTGGACGCAGTGCTGCGCAGACCGGACGGAGCAGAGCTGGAGAGCCCCCTTATGCGGATCAAAATGAGGAACCAGACGACAACGACGACGAGTTTGGCCCTACTCTACCACAACCCAGCCACGAACTCTCCAAGGCAACTAATTCAAGCAGACCTGGCCCCTCCATCCCCAAACTTCAAGACCTTCAGCATGCCCACGAACTCGCGGCCGAAGACGCCCTCTCATCGCGTAGACAAGCCTCAAAGAACCTCCAAGCGGACCGCAAAGCCGAGAAAGCTGTCCGTAAGTCCCATCTCGACGAGATCGCTCCTCCGGCCGAGCCAGGCACCCGCGAGCGCCAACTGGAAAAGCGCCGCGAGCTCGCTGCGTCAAACCGTGCCTTCGCGTCCGCGAAGACCGATCCCGCTGATGTTGAGTTGCCAGATGCGGACGTGATTGGCGGGGAGGATAGTATGAGTGAACTGAAGCGGCTGAAAGAGATTGAGGAGCGAAAGAGGAGCGAACGGGAGATCAGGAGGGAGGAAGTGATGAGGGCGAGGAGGGAGGAAAGGGAGGAGAGAATGAGAGAGATGCGAGAGAAGGAGGAGAAAACCATGGAAATGTTGAGAGAGATCGCAAGAGCAAGGTTTGGCGCCGGTGGTGCTAGCGAGGGTGGAGGCGGGTGAGTGGCTTCTCTTAAGAGTGGACATGTTTTGGATCAAGCGCTTCCGTCGAACGGCATGAAATGATATTCATTGATTGACTGTGCATCCATAGCCGCGTTCCGAGTCGGGTTCAACCCTGGACTTCATTTGGCATTGCAGGCAGCATGCCTATTGTAGTACCATCGCCATTGCTGTTTTGTTGCTTTCCTCCACCCTGGTGCAGCAAATCTTCTGGACCAGGACATCAGTTGGATGACTCCTCATCATATGATGTTTGTATTTACCGCTCTACTTCCACTGATAACGACTTTGTGGATCCATCTTCACCAAAATACCTGGTGGATCTTTTCACATTCGACAGTTTCTGCTTCTAGCTCAAATAAGTAGGTCTAAAGAAAGTCCGTCAGTCTCGAGACTCAATATACTTGACGATTGTGATGTCTTGCTAGGACCTTAGTGCTTACCGCAACAAACCGAAAGCGTTGATTTCTGCACTCGATGAGTCCGGTATTCCTATCACACAAGATTAGCAGTATCATGGCAACGAGGAATTATTTGAGGAAAGCAGTAAAGATGAGTAGGGATTTTCATTTGTAGACAAGAAGAATGGATTCTGAGAGAAAGGACGACGGTTATTGGAGCCTATTGACAGCGTGACAGAATGAGAGGCTGAGAAGCTACGGTAGCAAAGTACACTCTCCTATCAGCCTTCGCGATGACGCCTCCACACCGCCATCGAAGAAAAGTGGCGAAGGATGATGGTCTTTGCCTAGTGGATTCAACGTCATCTCTTCCTTGAATGTGAGAGAGCATGCCCCAGGTCATGCATAGACATATTCTTTTCCACAACTTTGAAATCAGCCTCAGTCTAGGCAACTACCTGATCCAGCAATCATCTTCCACACCCTTCTGCGCCTTGTGTCATAGTAGTGGGATCAGGTTTTGGTTTAGTGTCGCCGTTGAAGAAACATCATATTCCATGGAAAAGTGTGTACTTCAGGTGATCGATTTCACAGAAGTGAACGTGATCCAGATCGCCGTCGCGGTTGTATACGCTCCTCGGTGAGGAAAAGCATACTCAGGAAGCATCACCTTCAGGTGGTAACACCTGGAGTGGCAATGTCCGTCTTAAAGTTTGAGCTGAGAGGGCCGCATTTATGTGTCGTGTGGACAGTCAAGTTCTTTGGCTGGCCACAATTTTTTGCTGACGAATCTTTTAAGATCCCTACCGTCGAAATGATGGTGGGAACTCGATTTGAATTTGGACGCCACGATTCCAGAAGTATGTAACAATCTTTGAATCATGATCACGATTCGACTTGATGGTGTAGGCCTGTTTCGACGCGTTTCGGGCGGATAATAATGACGGGATATTTCGAACCAGCGCCACAGGCAGAACCTCGTAAAGCCGCTCCAATTCTCGGATGCATCTTTTGGACCTAGCAACCAGTGCAAATTCAATAGTGATTCGGTAGAGTGTCCAAAATAACTTTCAAGCTCTTCATTCATTCTCCTGGCTTAGTTCCTCTTCCACTCATGATCCCATATTCGTGCTTTCCCTAACCCAGCTCCAGAGCCAACCCCGACACTGCCCACCCAATCCATCATCCCTCTTGAATACTCGATTGGAATACCACCGTGGCCCCACACGCCTGTCTTCATCATTGCTTTTCTAAACAATCTCCCTCCGTCTCCTGCTCCGACTCTTAATTCCTCACAGGCATCCCGCATGGAATTCCACTGCCGCTCAAGCTCAAGCTCTCTGTTCTTCTTGACTTTTGCTCGGTATAGCTGCCATGCCCGGTGGATGGTCCAGTGGCGGAGGGCCCGATTGCGAGAGAAGCGAAGCGGGCGGGGCATCAAAGTCGTTGGGTGGTACAGGTGGTAGCGTATCAATGCTGTTAAATAAGGTCAACGAAGGAGAACAATCGAGGGCATCTTTAAGACACAAGGGCAAGGTACATACTGATCCTTTTGTCAGGCTTCGCTTGACCCTTTTTCCTCGCGAATTGTGGTGATGTGGTAGAAAAAGGAGCGCTTCGACCCGCGGGCGAGTTTTGCGAAATAGCCTTGCTGCATGATGAAGCCACTGGTCGCTTTAGATTCAATGGAATCTGGAAGGCTTTTGCAAGTGATGCCATAATTGTTGAGGTATGCATGATACTCAATTGACCTCGATGGTCGTCGAGACTTGGGGGAAATGTTCAAGTTGATCGATACAAAATTGAATGCTTGGGCCAGGCTTGGCGTTGCATTTCATAAGCAGCCCCCGTTCCAGTGAACTCGGTTCAAGCCCACAACCTGCCCTTCGAATCTCTGAAATGTCAGTTTGGCAGCCTTTCAAAGGCCTTCTAGTGGCTTCTAGGACTGTATGCGCGTCGTCTCTGATCTCGCCCATACCCCCAATGTCAAAAGTATGCTAACGTCATTCTTTGGCCACCTGCGTATGGCTGGATTTCGGAACAAGCCTGTAGAGGGTTGCAGACGTATCCGTATGCAACGTGGGCGTAAACTCAGCGCCACTAACACCATTTCAGGTTGCTGACCCACCGAGGACAAATGTCCACCAGGAATCGCTGCAAAAAGCATGTTTCGATCTCGCATGTCATTGCTCCGATCGCGCCCCAATATCCCTTTAGATTTGCTCTGCACTTCTCAGATCCAGTTCGGTATTTCATGTTGATCCTTTGGAGTTCTGCTGCTTAGCGTTCCAAACGACGCCTAATCCAAGCTTGAAGATGGACACGTGACAGCATACTTCTTGTGAACCTGCGACCGAAGATGAATGCCTGTGGAGTTTGTCGAAAGCAGAAGCTGAGATGTGATGGAGGCAGTCCTGCATGTGGGCGATGTGCCAGGCTCGGCCATCAATGCACATATGATGAGAGTAGAAGGAAGAGCGGTCCACGGAGAGGCTATGTCAAGGGACTGGAGACTAGACTGGGTTTGTCCTCTATGGTGTATTTTCATTGAGTTGATAAGGGCCATCACTCCTGTCGAAGTTGTCGTAACTAATCGCGCACACGGCGTAATAGCCCAGGTCGAAGCACTGCTAAGAAAGCACGAACCGGTAAATGAGGGGCAAAGTGCGCCCAAACCGACACCCATCAACACGATGGCTGATAACAATGGATTGCCGAATGCGCTTCTTGCTGCCTATGGAACAACAAGCTTATCCCCTCCCAGTCGACATTGTATGCCGGATGACCCACAGCCCCAACCTCATCCTGACACGGCAGAAGCATCGGAAGGGAAAAAATTGGACGCCGCCTTTGGGAACAAGTTCTCTTCGGAGATTATTGAGCTCGGTTTAGAGGAGCCATTGCCGTCGCAGCAAATACTTGAGGATTTGTATGAATCCTGACTTTGGAGGAGATTGTCTCGCACTAAGATCCCGCAGGACTCAAATCTACTTTGTGAATATTCACCCTTCCATACCAATAATCCACCAATACCGGTTCCTGGCAGCCTTGAATTTATCACCGAACACACGTCCTCCAATAGTTCTGCGGTATGCCATGTGGACGCTGGCAGCTACCGTCTCAAGCAGGTATCAAAGCCTGCATGAACCCTTCTATGCACGTGCTCGAAAGTATGCCGAACTGGTGGAGATGAGTGGACACGGCGAAAAGGTCGCTAGTACCGCGCTCACCCAAGCTTGGATCCTGATAGGGATCTACGAGCTCAAGCTGATGTATTACCCCCGAGTGTGGTTGAGTACAGGAAGAGCTGTAAGGCTGGCGCAGATGTTGGGCATGCATCGATTGGATGGCCTCAGCTCTGACTTGAAGCAAACCCTGTCGCCCCCAAGAGACTGGATAGAGAAAGAAGAAAGACGGAGGACATTCTGGATGGCATTCTGTATGGATAGATATGCTACTGTCGGCACTGGCTGGCCCGTGGCAATCGATGAGGAAGATGTCAGTTGGTCCCTCGTTTGAGACCCTCCTGCTGCATTAAGCCGCTTATCATGAGTGCAGATTCATACTCACCTACCATGCTCAGAAGAAGCATATGAGCAAGGCCAAGAAACAAGCACAGTCTCTCTTGAAGATGGTTTGCGTCCTTCAGGTGCAGCGGGCCTTTCGCCTTTTGCAGGCGTCGTGGTCGTAGCCACTATGTTTGGACGAGTTCTTCGCCATTTACATCGGCCTGACGCTGAAGACGCAGATGACAAGGCCAATAGCGAGTTTTGGAAACGACATCGAAACATAGACAACATGTTGCTTAGCACAGCTCTCTATCTGCCTCCACACCTGCGACTACCAGCCGTGTCCCCCAATCCTAATACCGTCTATCTTCACATGTGCCTGCACGCCTCATCGATTAGCTTACATCAGGTGGCACTGTCCAAAGCAGAGAAGAATCAGCTATCATTGGATCTGATTGCGGAAAGTTCAGTTCGATGCTTTACGGCTGCAGCGGAAATCACGCGCATAATGAGGATGATCGCTCATACGAATCTTGAAGCGGTGAGTCTTCCGTCATACTTGCTCCCACAAGGTTCTATCTAATACGCTCAGATGCATCCTTTCATACCTTTCTTCATCTTCATTGCCGCTCGGGTATTCATCCAGCATGTCAAACTCCATCCAAATGATCATGACGCCCGGTCGTCTATACGATTTCTCCTTTCCGCCATGACCGTCATGCAGGTGATGAATCCATTAGCTGCGTGTTTTATTGTCCAACTAGACGTAGAGCTAGAAGGCACAGGACTAGAAGCACATCCAGATGAAGCACGGTATCATCCGCGGTTCGACAAGAGCGCCGTAAGTCTCTCTCTTCGTTGTGGATCAACACGCCGAGAGCAAAAGAGAAGCTGACAGCTGTAGGCGGAACTGGACAAAGAACAGTTGGATGGGTTCACAGTTTACGTAGACTCCTCTCCTCGAGCCCAGACTGTTGCTCAGTCCGATGCGAGTCCTAATCGCGCTGAAGAGGCACCTACCAAACGGCTTGACTCGGCGCAAGCAAAATCGCCTTTGCCAAAGCCGAAGATCCGCAACGAGGAGAGGAGTGGAGAGGCCTTGCAATACCAATACCTCCCTATCCGAAATACGGTCGTGACAAATTACGGGCTATCAGCACACCATGAGTTCCAAACGAAGCAAAATCTCAGTCCGGAGTCTTCGGTGACTATTCCTGTCTTGACCTTCGACGAGACCATTTCCGGCTCAAACAGTGAGATGGATATGACCCCGGACGGGATGCGAAAGTCCTGCAACGTTGACTTCGCGGAAGGCTCCTCAGTAGCCCCTTCACCACAAGCCATCGGCACACTTTTCCCTGGCGAGTATGCAACACCAGGCGGTTCCGCCACTAGCTATACAAGCAGGAGTCAATTCTACATGCCTCAGACACCAGGAGTTGATGTGCTCAGTTCTGTTACCGAGGAGGCCTGGGACTTTGGTGACATGAATATTCCGGATGATCTCTATGATACAATTATGAACACAGGATCTGGGGAACATGACGCCTTCAAGGAGCAGTGGACTGGGCAATAACATGGGCGCTAGTTGATGTTGCTAGGATTGGCCCCTTACCAAGGATTTTGTGGACAACTTGGGGTCTCTACAGGCGTTTGGGAGTTGCGTGCTGAGTTTCATCGTTCATTCCAAGCCGGTACATCCTGGGCTTCTCGCGGCTTATATGTGTGCCAAGCCATCCAGAAACGCCGATCTTGGCATTGATTAGCTATCAACTACCCAACTAAAAGCTTTAGAATTGAAAGCTCGAAAGTGTAGATATTCCAGCTGACTCACCTCGACGAACTACGAAGCAGGAATTGATCGAGCCAAGGTTGTCACCCGCTAGAGAAACAAAAGAAGCTCGCCAATTTGATGAATAGGTAGTGCGCTTGTAGCGATTTCCCCGCGCCCGTGCTGAACTTCCTTTCCCGGGAAGTGGAGGTTAGCCAAGCCCTCTAATCACCTGCCAACCCTATATTTGCGTCTCGGCATTGGCACCAATGCGTTTCCAGAGGTGTGAAATGTTCCTGTGAATTATACCTTCCGGTTCAGCAGCCCCGTGATCCCACCCACCGCCCGCCGCCTCTGGTATGGCGTCCGAACTGGCTTCATCTGCCAGCCCCGCGGCAGGAGAATCATCGAAGAAGACTGCTGTACCCGTACTTCTGCGGTATAGCCCCAGTGAGACGGGTTCACAAATTCTCGAGGGCTATGAATTTGCTGTCCGCTGATCTATTGGAGGATGTCGGAGAAAGCCCTTGATGTCATAAGTCTCGGAAAAGGTAGAAATCCTTTGGGTCCTCATAGAATGTGGCCCCAAACCGATCTCTTAGCATCTCACATCTCTCTTCCATTGTAACGCACATGCGTAGCCGACCAATATCAGCCGCAACCTCCGGAAGAGTCCCTTCTTCAGGAGCCGTGTATTCAACAAACCAGACGCCTCCGGCCTTTGGCCAGCCAATGTATCTCAATTTCCTCTCTTCACCTTCTGGGGGTTCCTCATTCGTATCTCCGATCTGGATATTCCGGTATCGCCGTTCATGGGGCCACCAGGTTCCGCCAATCCTGAGAAGTGATTTACAGAAATCGTCTTCGCTCTTTTGGTCTTTAAGGCGTTCTATAGGAGGATCGAATCGGTCGAAGCCAAGGTATGCCAACTCAACAGTGTCAGCATTAGGACGAATAATGATGCCTCCATTAGATGGCCAGCCGGAAATTTGGCATCCATAGTAGCCCCATTCTGTGCGGCAGGTTGGTTCGCAAGGTGGAGGAGGCCAACAAACTCTTCCGCGGGGCGGGGGTAGCCTCATTACCCAATGCATTACAACGTAATACCTCCTTATCAGTTCGAGGAAGTGAATGAGGATTATAACTGACTGAGATTAGCCGTTAAGTAGTATAGGAGGGCAGTCACAGGGGTTTTTTAAGAACGCTCACGAGCTTGGAACAACAGAAGACCGTACAGAGCACTTCCGAGGCTGATATATCTCTCCGGCCAGGAAAACTTGACTGTAGGTAAATAGGGTCGTACATTGAAGTCCATTGCATGTATTGCAAACTTCAGCATCAGATAACGGCTAGCATTTAGTTTGATCTTGTCGAGTGGACCATTGTTGTCAAGCAAACACTTTGGGGAAGTGCGGCGCTTCGGAACTTTTGAAATGTACCTGTAAACTACGCCCTCTGGTTTAGCGGTCCTCCGTGTGCGGAGTGCGGAGGCTAGAATCGAGGAATCCGTCACTCTGGTTGTAGCGCACTTTTCACCTGACACCATAACTTCATGACTACCACTCGGATTCGACTGATCT
>Ga0335072_10001672_pt1 | contig 35637 bp, 36 predicted proteins | sample Lox_Sample_21_FD_206725 | JGI IMG/M metagenome (GOLD analysis project Ga0335072, IMG submission 206725) | Soil microbial communities from Loxahatchee National Wildlife Refuge, Florida, United States - Lox_Sample_2.1 | ecosystem: Environmental > Terrestrial > Soil > Wetlands | place: USA... | reverse complement strand
CGGCAGCGGGCGGCGCATGGCGATGGTGGGATCGTTGGTGGTGTCCTGCACGTTGCGCCAGCTGGCCAGGCCGGGGCGGCCCTTGTCGTAGGTGGCGGCAACGGCGGCGAGCATTTCCTCAAATTGTTTGTCGCTCCACAGGCCGGAACGCGCCGCCATCACCTGGCCCCAGAACTGCGTCTGGCCTTCGTACACCCATAGCAGCGAATCGCCCATCGGCACGTTGTAGTTCGGCGTGGACAGGTCGAAGCCGCGGCGGTATTTGCCGTCCCAGGAGTGGTTGAACTCGTGCGAGAGCAGATCGCGCATCACCCAGCTCTTGTCCCATTCGGTGAAGTAGCCGGTGGGCGTGCCGTCTTCGCTGGAGCGGTGATGTTCCAGGCCGTTGCCGCTCATCTTGTCGCTGAGCGAGAACAGGAAGTCGTAATGGTTGTAATGATGCGCACCGTACAGCTTGTACATCTGCTGCACCAGCGCGCGATGGACTTTGAGCTGGTCGGGCGTGATCGCCAGGTATTTCGGATCGTCCGCCACCAGGTCCATATGCACCGGCGTGCTTGCGCCTGGGTCGAGATCGACGCGCTTGAAGTACTTGCCGGCATAGATGGGCGAGTCGACCAGGTCGTCATAGTTGATCGGCTTGAAGTGCACGGTGCCGCCGTCCTGCGCAGCCACTTCCAGCGCCGAACCGAACTGCCAGCCGGCCGGCAGCGTGACGCTGGGTTCGGTCTGGATCTGGCGCGCGTAATAGCCGGCCGGGTACAGCGTGACGGTGTTCCACTGCAGGTCGAGCATTTCCGGCGTCATCACCACGCGGCCCTCGCGGGTGTCCTGCGGCGAGAGGAACTGGAAATCCACGTCCACGCTGCTGGCGCCCTGCGGTACGTCGACGTTGAACGCGTAAACGTTGTACTCGTCACGCGTCCACGGCAGCACCTTGCCGTTGGCCTTCACCACCAGACCGGCGAGCTTGTCGATCGGGCCGGTGGGCGAGTGGTTACCCGGTATCCACTGCGGATACAGCAGCGTGAGCTTGCCTGCCGCCGCCACCGGGATCGTTTCATGTACGCGGAATATGCGATGGGCGAGGTCGGTGGCGTCCACGTCGATCTTCAGCGCACCGGCGCTGTAAGGAACGTTCTGCGGCGCGGGCACGTCGTCGGCATGAACGACAAGGGCGGTGCATCCCAGCACGGTGGCGAAGATGGCGGCGGCAAGCGGGGTACGTTTCAAAGGGGGTCTCCTGATGCGATGCCGCCAAGCTGAACGCGAAGGCGACGCAAGGCCACGATCCTAGCCACGCGCACACGCGCTGCCCCCCTGCCAGAGGTCACGCGCAGGCCTTGCCGGGCATGGAATTGCACGCCGAAAAGGATGACGCAGCGTGGACAGCAAAGCTGAATATCAAGCGGTCCGCAAAATGTCCGGCGAAGTTTTGTTCAGGACTTACGTTACAAACTTGTTACGTCGTGTATCCCCGCACGGCCCCTCGTCGCGACCTCCCCATCGCGTCGAAGGCACATAACAAAGAGATGGAGCCCTCCATGAATAAGCTAGCCCTCTCGGCCGCCGTGGCCGCGCTTGCCCTGTCCCCTGTGCTGAGCCAGGCCGCTCATGCGGACGACAGCACCCCCACCTACGGCGCCAACGTCAACCCTAACTGGCAAGACAACTTCTTCGTTGATGGCCAGCTCGGCCAGACCCAGGCCCGCACCAGCCTGCTCGACCACAACAACAGCGTGTTCCAGAACGTGCGCTTCGGCTGGCGCTGGAACGGCATCGTGGGTCCGGAAATCGGTTATGCCTACCTCGGCCGCCCGAAGGCTGATATCGGCGACGGCTTTGCCTCGCTCTCCGCGAAGGCCCGTGCGGTGACCATCGGCGTCAACGCCAAGTACAACGTGTACCAGAACTGGTTCGTGACCGCGCACGCCGGCTACCTGCGCTCGCAGACCAAGTTCGCTTATTCCGGCAATCTCGGTGGCGACTACACGACCTATAACAACGGCGTGTTTGCCGGCCTGGGCGTTGGCTACGACCTGACCAAGAACGTCAGCGTCGGCCTGAACTACGACGACTACCGTATCAACTCCGGCAACAGCACCAGCGCGAACTACGTTGGCGTGGGCCGTAACCGCACGAACGTGGCAGCGTACTCCGCTTCGGTGGAATACCGCTTCTGATGGATCGCTGCACGCAAGTGCGAGCTGTTCGGAAACCCCCGGCTTGCCGGGGGTTTTCTTTTGGATCCCCGGGGATCGGCTGTCCCTAAAGTTCGCGCGGCCCGCGCCGATAACTCTTTCCGATTGCGCCTTTTGAAGCGCACGCGCCTTTTCCCCCTGAGGACCAATCCATGAAAACCGTACTCGCCGCGACCTTGCTGCTGGTCGCCCCCATCGCCGCCCATGCCTGTGCCGCCACCGATTTCGCGATCCAGGACGTCAAAGTTGCCGCCGTCGGCAATGGCATCGCCACTCGCCTGAGCGTGAAGGGCAAGCTGGTCAACAACTGCACGTCCGCTGCCGCCGCGCAGGTTCGCCTGGATGCGAAGGACGGCTCCGGCAACGTGCTCGCCTCCAGGGTGGGCTGGCCCGCCGGCACCACCAACGTCAGCCCCGGACAGTCGGTGGAATTCGACCTGGGCCGCCTGCTGCATTACCAGTCGGACATGCAGAGCTATTCGCTCAGCGTGGTCGACGTGAAGTCCTGGTAAGACATTTCCAGCCTCACAACTCGCTTGTGAATCCGCCGACGGCATCTGCCGTCGGTTTTTTTTGATGCATACCCGGCAGCGCATCCAGTGGATGCGGCGGCGGCATGCGTGCGCCCTAAAGTTTCGTATCACTCAGGCCGATAGGGATTACAAGCCGTGCTCTTGGCGATCCGACCCGAGGACTGATTCATGAAAACCGTACTCGTCGCGACCCTGCTGCTGGTCGCTCCCATTGCGGCCCATGCCGCCTGCGCAGCCACCGATTTCGCGATCCAGGACGTCAAAGTCTCCGCGGTTGGTACGGGCATTGCCACCCGCCTCAGCGTGAGGGGCAAGCTGGTCAACAACTGTTCCGCACCTGCCGCCGCGCAAGTTCGCCTGGATGCCAAAGACGGCTCCGGCAACGTGCTCGCCACCAAGATGGGTTGGCCTGCCGGCACCACCAACATCAGTCCGGGGCAATCGGTGGATTTCGACATGGGTCGCCTGCTGCATTACGACTCGGATATGCAGAGCTACTCGCTCACCGTGGTCGACGTGAAGGCCTGGTAAGACGCTGCAACCGCCAAAACATTGCGTGTGAACCTGCCGGCGGTGCTAGCCCACACCGTCGGCTTTTTTTCGCATTAACGCGCGTAGGCCGATTGATTCCGGCGGATTGTCACTGCGGCGTTCGCCCACTGCTGTCCGGGGAAATTTTTCGGAAGCCTTGCTGACGACAAGATGCTCGCGCAAGGTTCCATTTCACCCGGCCGTCATTCCCGCGAAAGCGGGAATGACGTCAAGCAAAAAAAGAGTGCTGCGTTGAATTCGAGTCACTTACCGAGCATGAGTGCTGAAATCCTGGTCTTTGCGATGCTTTCGCTAATCTGCAAAATTTTCCCCGGACAGCAGTGGGCGAACGCCGGAATGACGGCCCGCCCTGAATAGCATCGACGCGGACCTTGTATTCAGAGCGATTAAAGCACCTGAGAACAGGTTCTACTTCGCAGGAACGGGACGATGCCGAAGAGCGCGAGATGCGCGCCTAAGTTGTCGCCATTGCGGTCAGTGCAAGGTAAACAACTTGTCAAAACCCGCCACCCGCAAGGTGCCGCGCAACGCGCTGCTGGCGTTGACGATGCGAATCTCCGCCCGATCGCCGCCGGCATGCTCGCGCAGCAGCAACAGCATGCCCAGCGCGGAGCTGTCCATGCTTTCCACTTCGCCCAGATCGATCACATAGCTGCGCACCGGCTTGTGCTCGCCCAGGCAGGCTTCGTGGAAGCTGCGGTGCACGCTGAAGTCGAAGCGGTTGCTGAATTGCAGGGTGAGGCAATCCTGCTCGGTGTCGTGTTGAACGTGCAGGTTCATGAGCTTGGCTCCTTAGAACAATTCGATTTCGCCGGCATCCATGCTGTTCTGCAAGGCCGGACCGCGCGAACGGATGCGGGCCTTTTCGCGCTGCAGCGCCAGGCGCTCGCGCACGCGTTCGGAATGCTGGCGCAGCACCTGCGCATCGAACGACTCGCACGCCAGCGTTTCGATGTCGCGCGTGGTTTCGGCCGCAACACCCTGCAGTTCCACCAGGCGCGTCCGCGTCTGGTTGAGCAACTGGCTGAGGATGTCTTCGAACTGCAGCGAGCGGATGGTGGTGGATACGTCGGTGCCCAGGCCGCGGTTGATCTCGACCACCTTGTCGGCAACCGCGGTGGTGCGTGCATCGCTTTCGGTCACGTGCGCCATCATGGCGTCGATGCCGCCCTTGGCCGACAGCGCCACGTTCAAATCCTGCGAGGCCAGTTCGCCGACCAGGTCGCGCACCTGCTCCATCGCGATGCGTGCGCGTTCCACGTGGCTGCCGATCTGCTCGTTGAACTGGTTGGAATGGCTGGCGAGGTTGCGGATTTCCCCCGCCACCACGGCGAAGCCGCGGCCCGCCTCGCCCGCGCGCGCCGCTTCGATCGCGGCGTTCAACGCCAGCAGATTGGTTTCTTCGGCAATCGTGTTGACGTTCTTCAACAGTGCGAACACCGCATCCATTTCCTTCGACATGCCGTCGATGCGATAGACGATGCGCAGGCTTTCACGCGAGAGCTGCACGATCAGGCCGACGAAGTGCTCCAGCAGATCGCCGGTGCGCGTCGCGAAATCCTGCACCGACACGCCGCCGTTTTGCACGTCGATGATCTGCTTCAGCAGCGACTGCTGCAGGCCGGTCTTCTGCGACAGGCCATCGAAGCCGCCGCCGAGTTCAGATACCGCATCGCGCAGCAGATCCAGCGCCTGGTGCAGTTCGCGCGAGGCGTGACCGAGTTCGTCGACCAGTGCGCCGCGCACGTCTTCCAGGGCTTCGCGCACCGGGGCAGGGTCGGGCGCCGGCGGGGCTTCCACCACGATGGCCGACGCCGACAGGCGCCGGCATTCGAAGATCCACACCGCGCACACGGCGGTGACCAGCATTGGCGCCATCCACACCGGATTCCAGATCAGGCAGAGCAGCAAGGCGGCCAGGCTGGCGCCGATACCGACGAGAGGGCGTGGAGCGGAGGCGGGAAGAATGGCGGACATAAGCAATTCCGATACGTCAGGATGCGGCGCGTCGTGCGCCGGCAAAAGGTTGATGCGCCAGCACCAGCAGGCGTGCGGCGATGTCTTCGAGCGGGAGTTTTTCGTCGGCAGCGCCGAGCTTCCAGGCCGCGCCGGGCATGCCCCACACCACCGAGCTGGCTTCGTCCTGCACCAGGGTGGGTGCGCCGCTTTCGCGCATTTCCAGCAGGCCGCGCGCACCGTCGTCGCCCATGCCGGTCAGCAGCACGCCGATGGCGGCGGCACCGATGCTGGCGGCGGTGGAACGGAACAGCACGTCCACGCTGGGCTTGTGGCGATTGACTTGTGGACCGTCATGCAGGCGGCAGACATGCTTGGCGCCGTCCCACATCACCAGCAGATGTTCGCCGCCGGGCGCGATATAGGCGTGGCCGGGCTGGATCGGCTGGCCGTCACGTGCTTCGCACACGCGCATCGCCGAGCAGTTGTTCATGCGTGTGGCGAACGGGCCGCTGAAAGCCGCGGGAATATGCTGCGTGATGACGATCGGCGGCGCATCCGGCGGCATCGATTCCAGCAGCACGCGAATCGCCTCGGTGCCGCCGGTGGAAGCGCCCACCGCGATGATGCGCATGCTGCCGCGCGTGCCGGGCGATTGCGAACGCGGCAACACCGCATCGGCGGAAAGGCGCGGCGGCACCTCGATTTTCTGCACCTGCGTGTAAGGGCGCGGACGCGTCCGCGCGGCCAGCTTCACCTTCGCGCAGATTTCCTGCGCGCTCTCGGCAAAACTGTTGGCCAGGTCGCTCGACGGCTTGGTGAAGAAATCCACCGCGCCGATTTCCAGCGCCCGTAGCGTGACTTCCGCACCGCGTTCGGTCAGCGACGACACCATCACCACCGGCATCGGCCGCAGGCGCATCAGGTTTTCCAGAAAGGTCAGCCCATCCATGCGCGGCATTTCCACGTCGAGCGTGAGCACGTCGGGATTGAGCTGCTTGATCTTGTCGCGCGCGATCAGCGGATCGGCGGCCACGCCGACGACCTCGATACCGGGATCGGAATCGAGCATGGCCGACAGGAGCTTGCGCACCAGTGCGGAATCGTCGATGACCAGGACACGGACTTTTTCCATTACCGCCTTCTCACTCAATGCCTCTACGCAGGGGAGCCCTAAAACAGCTCCACCTCTCCCTTTATCGGATCGTTCGCCAAACGCTTGAGGTAACGCTGCTCGTTGGCGGCCAGTTCGGCGTCGCGCTGGCTGCGCAGCTGCCTCACGCGAACCCTGCCGCTGACCGGGAAAAACTGCAGCTGGCGCGGGTAGATATCGCCCACGTCCTCGGCCACCACCGGCAGCCGCTCGGTTTCCAGATAGCGCTTGACGAAGCTGATGTTGCGCTGGCCGACGTCGGTCATCTGCGCCAGCACACGGCCGCCACCGAAGATCTTCACGGTGAGCGCTTCGCGCCGGCCACCGGCTTTCAGCACGGCATTGATGAGCTGCTCCATGGCGTCGCTGCCATAGCGCGCGGCGCGGCCCACTGCCAACGACCAGTCGTTACGCTCGCCGCCCATCGGCTCGGGCAGCATGAAATGGTTCATGCCGCCGATGCGGCGCTCGGCATCGCGCACGCAGGCGGAAACGCACGAGCCAAGCACAGTGGAGATCATTTCCTCCTGCGTGCTCACGTAGTACTCGCCGGGCAGTACTTTCACCGTCATGCAGCTGTGCGTGGGATCCCAGAACCGGCGCATGTGCTCGAAACCGGGCAGCACGGGCTCGCTGGTAGTGGGCGCAACGGCAATGCCTCGAACAGGGGCGGTCATAGGGCACGCTTCCGGTAAACGGTACGGCCGACCAGTTCAAACGAATCGCTGAGGCCGTACATCGATTCGGAGTGGCCCAGAAACAGATAACCGCCCGGCTCGAGCAAGCCGGCATAGCGCTCGAACAAACGCTGCTTGGTCGGCTTGTCGAAATAGATCACTACGTTGCGGCAGAAAATCGCATCGAACGGCCCGCGCATGGGCCAGTCGTGCAGCAGATTGAGCGGCTGGATGGTGACCAGCTCGCGCAGGCGCGGATGCACGCAGGCGGTGCCTTCATAGCGGCCCTCGCCACGCAGGAACCAGCGGCGGCGGCGCTCGTCGCTGATGCCGCCCATGCGGTCGAGCGCATACATGCCGCCACGCGCGTGTTCCAAGGCTTGCGGCGAAAGATCGGTGGCGAGGATGCGCGCATCGACCTTGCTGCCGGTGCGTTCCAGCGCTTCGGCCAGCACCATCGCCAACGCATAGGGCTCTTCCCCGGTAGCGCAGCCGGCGGACCAGATGCGCAGGCGGCCGTCGCTTTTCTTCGCTGCCAGCCAGCGTGGCAGCAGTTCATCGACCAGCAGGTCGTAATGATGCATCTCGCGGAAGAACGAGGTGACATTGGTGCTGATCGCACTGGCCAGTTCGCCCAGTTCACCGTCCGGGTCCTGGCGCAGCACGTCGCAATAACCGCCGAAATCCTTCAACCCCAATGCGCGCAGGCGGCGCAGCAGGCGGCCTTGCACGAGCTGGCGCTTCTGTTCGCTGAGCGAGATGCCGCAATGCTTGTAGACGAAATCGCGCAGGAACTCGAACTCGCTATCGCCAAGCAACGGGCCACCCGCGCTCGTCATCGCAGCATGGAAGTCGGATGCGGTTGCGGTGTTCATGACCCTCGTCTCATTGTGCGAGCGGATGAGGCCGCTCGAAGGTGAGTGATTTACGCGCTCTCGTTGCGCCGGCGTAACTCCTTTCGCTGGCCGGCGGCGTCCCCAGGCAACCGGCTAACGGAATCTCTTGCTACTACGCCTTCCTCTGCGCAGTGCAGAGGAAGAGCCGCATCAAAATTCCTTCCACACATCGCTGTCGGTCGTCGCCGGCACCGGAGCGCGGCGCGCTGCAGCAGCCGGCGGCGCAGACTGGCGCACCGCGGCGAACACGGCTTCGGTCTCAGCCAGGATCTCCGCTGCCTTCGGCTTGACCGGCGCGGCCGCAGCCTCCTCGCCGAGGCGGAAGAAGCCCACTTGCCGCGACAGCTCGCCGGCCTGTTCGTGCATGGCGCGTGCGGCAGCGGAAGCTTCTTCCACCAGCGCGGCGTTCTGCTGCGTCATCTCGTCCATCTGCGACACGGCGTTGTTGACCTGGTCGATGCCGGCCGATTGTTCCTGGCTGGCCGCGGCGATCTCGGCCACGATGTCGGTGACCTTCTTGACGCTGTCGACGATGTCGGCCAACGCCTTGCCGGATTGATCGACCAGTTCCGACCCTGTGCGCACCTTGTCGGCGCTGTCGTTGATCAGCAGCTTGATTTCCTTCGCCGCACCGGCGCTGCGCTGCGCGAGGTTGCGCACTTCCGTCGCCACCACCGCAAAGCCGCGGCCCTGTTCGCCGGCGCGCGCCGCTTCCACCGCGGCGTTCAGCGCAAGCAGGTTGGTCTGGAAGGCGATTTCGTCGATCAGGCTGACGATGTCGGAAATCTTGCGGCTGGAGCTGTTGATCTCGCGCATCGCAGTGACCGCCTGCGCCACCACTTCACCGCCGCGCTCGGCCTGTTCGCGCGCACCGCGCGCAAGCTGGTTGGCGTGGCTGGCGTTTTCGGCGTTCTGCTTCACGGTAGAGGTCATTTCCTCCATCGACGAGGCGGTTTCTTCCAGGCTGGAGGCCTGTTCCTGCGTGCGCTGGCTCAGGTCGTCGTTGCCGCGCGCGATCTGCTGCGCGGCCGTGCTCACCGCATCGGAGCCGTTGCGCACTTCGGCAACGATATCCACCAGGCGCTGATCCATCGTGCGCAGCGCGGTGAGCAATTGCGCCAGTTCATCCGTACCCTTTACTTCGATGGCATGGCCCAGCTTGCCGCCCGCGATTTCGTTGGCGACCTTCATCGCGTAGCTCAGCGCATGCGAGATCGAACGGATCAACAGCGTGGACCGCAGTATCGCGAACAGCAGGCCGGCAGCCAGCGCAATCAGCGTAATCATGCGGATGCGCTGATAGCTCTTGACCTGGTCGGCGTAGATCTGGCCGGCTTCGTCGCTCTGCACTTTTACAAGCTTGGCCAGCGCGTCCTGGCGCTGCATCATCAGCGGACGCAGTTCCATTTCCACCAGGTCGGAAGCGCCATTGTCGGACTGCTTGATGGCATCGAGCACATCCTGCTGGGCCTGGCTGTAATCCTTGTCGGTGGAATGCCAGTCCTTGGCCGCCGCGGCGACCGCCGGGCTGGTCTGTTGCTTGGCAAAGCGCCCTTCGTAAGCCGTTGTCTCGGTCTGATAGCGCTGGAATTCCGCCATCTTCTGCTTCACCTGATCGGCTTTGCCGACCAGCGAGGCCGCTTCGCTGAGCGTGAGGAACGACTTGAGCGAGTCACTGCGTACCTGGTCCAGGTACTGGCTGGGCACCATGCCGGCTTCGTAGATACGTTGCGTGCCGGCGTTCTGCTGTGACATCGAGTAGAGCCCGATAGCCGCGCCGGCCAGCAACATGACGCCGAGCAGGCCGACCAGCATGATCAGCCGCGCGCGTACCGTGAGCGATTTGGATTTGAATGTCGGGAAACGCAATTTCATGGGGTGTTGTCCTTCAGGCGACGGCTTTCACATCAGCAGCCGCATCGAGCGCGGCATCGAGCATCTGGGCATCCTGCGGTTGCAGCAGTTTGTCTGCGTCGAGCAGCAACACCATGCGGTCGCCGACCGAGGTCAGTCCTTTCAGATATTCGGTATCCACGGTGGTGCCCATGTCCGGCACCGGGCGAAGCGCATCGTCGGCGACATCGAGCACGTCGGAGACGGCATCCACCACGACACCGAACTGGCGGCCGGCCACGGTGATGATCACGGTGACGGTGGTGGCGTTGTATTCCTCGCGCGTGAGGCCGAAGCGCAGGCGCAGATCGATCACCGGCACGATCGCGCCACGCAGGTTGAGCACGCCAAGCACGTAGTGCGGCGACTGCGGAATGCGCGTGACGGGAGTCCAGCCGCGAATCTCACGCACGGCCAGGATGTCGATACCGTATTCCTCGTGCGCAAGGTTGACGGTGAGGTATTGGGCTTGATCAGACATGGTTCGCCTCGTGGATGGGAGCAGGTCCAGTTGCTGCTCCCCGTTCGTAGGAGGAATCGGCGGTTGCGGGGAAAACTTGAGGTGGAGGGGGTGCTGGAATCGGCCATGAGAAGCCCCTCTCCCGAGCGCCTGGTTGGCGTTGCGCTCCCGTTTCGCGGGATGCGGTTCCCTCCCCTGCTTGCAGGGGAGGGCTAGGGTGGGGTTGCTTGTGCTTTAGCGCGCGACCGGATGCCGCCGGGTAACTTTGGGTTGCAGGAATGGATACCGAAATATTTGCGTCTTAGCCGATCTCTGAGCCCTGCCGCTCGCTTCGCTCGCACCCCACCCCAACCCACCCTGCAAGCGGGGGAGGGAGCGGCTCAAGCCTAGTCACCTATCGCCACCAGAGCGCCAGTGGCCAGACTTGGCTTGCGCGCGGCTACTTTCCCCCCGGCATGCACCACCCCATGCACCCGGAAATACCCCATCTGCGCATTCAACCGATCCGCCTGCTCCTGCATGGCACGCGCCGCCGCGGCCGCCTCTTCGACCAGCGCGGCGTTCTGCTGGGTGGCCTGGTCCATCTGCATCACGGCCCGGTTCACCTGTTCGATGCCGCCGGATTGCTCCTGGCTGGCCGCGGCCATCTCGTCCACGATGTCGACCACCTTCTTCACGCTGGTCGTGATCCCCGCGAGCGCCTGGCCGGATTCGTCCACCAGCTGCGCGCCGGCCTGCACCTTCTCTTCGCTGTCGCCGATCAGGGTCTTGATCTCCCTGGCGGCGCGGGCGCTGCGCTGCGCCAGGTTGCGCACTTCATCGGCAACCACTGCAAAGCCCCGGCCCTGCTCGCCGGCATGCGCTGCCTCCACCGCCGCATTCAGCGCCAGCAGATTGGTCTGGAAGGCAATTTCGTCGATCAGGCCGACGATGTCGGCGATCTGCGCACTGGCCTGCTGGATACCCTGCATGGCCATGCTGGCGCGGACGGCAACCTCGCCGCCGCGCTCGGCCTGCACGCGCATGGCGATGGCAAGCTGGCTGGCGTGCCGGGCGTTGTCCGCGCTCTGCTTTACGGTGGAGGTCATTTCTTCCATCGAAGCGGCGGTTTCTTCCAGGCTGGAAGCCTGTTCCTGCGTGCGATAGCTGAGGTCGTCGTTGCCGCGAGCGATCTGCTGCGCGGCCGACGTCACCGTCTGCGCGCTGCGCTGCACTTCCCCCACCACCTCGGTCAGCTTGCCGCGCATGCGCTCCAGCGCATCGAGCAGGCTGCCAGGCACGGCGGCCGTTGCCTCGTCCTGGCGCAGGTCGCCATCGGCAATGCGCGAGGCAATGGCCAGCGCCACGCTCGGTTCGCCACCGATGCTGCGGCGGATGCTGCGCATGGATTCGCCCACCACCAGCATCACCAGCAACGCGACGATGCCGGCGCGCAGCAGCCGGCGCATCAGCATCTGCCGGAACTGCGCGTTGATGTCGACGAAATACGCGCCGGCCGCGACATGCAGATCCCACGGCTTGTAATACGCGGTATAGGTAATCTTGTGCTGGTCGCCTTTGGCGCCGGGCATCGGCCACATGTATTCGGTGAGGCCATGGCCATCTTGCTGATCGGCGGCCAGCATGTCGCGATACAGGTATTTGCCGGTGGAATCGTGGTCATCGCGAATGCTCTTGCCATCCCGCCCGGGCATGATCGGATGCATGTGCATGACCAGATTCGAATCGAACACGTACACGTAGCCAGTGCCGTTGTTCCAGCGCAGCGCGGACAGCGCCTGCATCGCCTGCCGCTGCGCGTCCGCGTCGTTGAACTCGCCTTTCGCCGCACGCTGGCGGTAGCTGTCGATCAGCGACGTGGCGGTAGCCACTTCATCGCTCAACGCGCGTTCCCGTGCCTGCATCAGCATGGTGCGACCGTCCAGGGACGACATCACGGTGAGCGCAAGCAACCCGGCCACGGCCACGGCGATAACCAGCCATACCCGCGCCGACAGGCTGAGGCGTTCGAGCATTTTCAATGGGGACTTCATAACGGCAACCTTCGATGACATGGGAGGACGGGGCCAAACGCCCCACCGCACTCCATGCCCGGTTGCGCAGCCTTCTCTGCGTGCAACCGATGACGATGCGGAGTCCCTCCCCAAACTCCGCAACGTTTTTTCGTCAGCGCGTAGGTTGGGGTGAGGCGACAGCCAAACCCCAACGCCGCCATGTGCATCTCATGTTGGGGTTCGGCTGTCGCCTCACCCCAACCTACGCCGCCTTGCGTCGCGACTGCAGGCGGATCAATCCGGCCACGTCGACGATCAAGGCCACCGAACCGTCGGCCAGGATGGTCGCGCCGGAAATACCGTCCACACGTCGGTAATTGGCTTCCAGGGATTTCACTACCGCTTGTTGCTGGCCGACCAGTTCGTCGACGAACAGGCCGATCTGCGTGCCGTCCGCTTCGACCACAATCACCAGGCCGTCTTCGATCTGCTGCCGCGCATCGGCGCAACCGAACTGCTGGTGCAGGCGCACGATCGGCAGGTATTCGCCGCGGAAGCGGAACAGCTCGCCGCCGCCGGTCACGCTGCGCACGGCGTCGGCACGCAATTGCACCGATTCCACGATCGACACCAGCGGCACGATGTAGCACTCGCCGCCCACGGCTGCGCTCAAGCCGTCGATGATCGCCAGCGTCAGCGGCAAGGCGATGGTGAACGTGGTGCCCTGCCCCGCGCGGCTCTTGATGCCTACGTTGCCGCCCAGGTCCACCACGTTGCGGCGAACCACGTCCATGCCCACGCCGCGCCCGGACAGATCGGTAGTGACCGTCGCGGTGGAGAAGCCCGGCTGGAAAATAAGCTCGCCGACGGCTTCATCACTCAACGTGTCGCCGCTATTGATCAAACCCTTCTGCACGGCCTTGGCGATGATGGCGTCGCGATTGAGGCCGGCGCCGTCATCGGAGATTTCCACCACGATCGAACCGCCGCGATGGAACGCTTCCAGGCGCAACGTACCCATGTCGCCCTTGCCGGCGGCACGGCGCTTGTCCGGTGTTTCCAGGCCATGGTCGATCGCGTTGCGCACCAGGTGCACCAGCGGATCGCCGATTTTTTCCAACACCGTCTTGTCCAGTTCGGTGTGTTCGCCGACCAGGTCCAGCTTCACCTGCTTGCCCAGCTTCTGGCTGAGATCGCGCACCAGGCGCGGGAAGCGGTTGAACACCGAGCCGATCGGCAGCATGCGGATGCCCATCACGCTTTCCTGCAGCGTGCGCGTGTGCCGCGCCAGTTGCGCCAGGCCGTGTTGCAGCATCGCCAGGCGCGACGGATCGAACTCTTCGCGGAACTGGTCGAGCATCGCCTGCGTGATCACCAGCTCGCCGACCAGGTCGATCAAGCCGTCGATCTTGTCGATCGCCACGCGCACGGAGCCGGCATCGTTGCTGCTGGCCGCCGCGGTACGTGTTGTCCCTGTCGCACCGCCTGCACCCGCGGCCGGTGCGGCCACCGCCTCGACCGCGGGTGCAGGCGGCGGCGCGGCGGCAACGAGCGGCTCGATGAGGAGATCGCATTCGTCTTCGACCCACTCGAACACCGTCTTGATCGCATCCTGGCTGACCGCGCCGGTCAGTTCGATGCGCCAGCCTAGGTGGCATTCGGAAGGGTCGAGCGCGTCCAGCGTGGGCACACGATCCAACTGTGCCTCGACGACCAGCTGACCGAGCGCAGCCAGTTCACGCAACAGACGCAACGGGTCGTTGCCGCCGGCCAACATGCCGGCGTGGGGACGGAATTGAATGATCCAGCCACTGGAAGCGGCAGGTTTTGCGGCAGCCTTGTCCGCGGTCGCGGGCACATGGTTGCCGGCTGCCGCAGCAAGCTGCTGCTTGAGGTGTTCGCTGTCTGCGTCAGCCAGCGGCTTGCCGCCCTGCGCACGGTCGAACATGCTACGCAAGCAGTCCACGGTGCGCAGCATCAGTTCGATGATGGGCTTGTCGATGGCGCGACGGCCATCGCGCACCTGGTCGAGCAGCGATTCGGCTTCGTGCGTCAGCGCCGCCATGTCCGGAAAACCGAAGGTGGCCGAGCCGCCCTTGATCGAATGCGCCGCGCGGAAAATGCTATGCACCAGCTCCGCGTCGCCGCCCTCGTCGAGCGCCAGCAATGCCGCCTCCATGGCATCGAGGCCTTCGAGGCTTTCCTCGAAGAAGGCTTGATGGAATTGGGCGATGCTGATGCTCATGGGAAGCTCAACTCTCTATGGACCTGCGTAGGTTGGGGTGAGCGCACGCGAACCCCAACATGGATGTGTACGAGCATGGCGATGTTGGGGTTCGCATGCGCTCACCCCAACCTACTTTCAACCAAGCACGCGTTTCACCGTGGCCAGCAGCTGCTCCGGGTCGAACGGCTTCACCAGCCAGCCCGTTGCGCCGGCCGCCTTGCCTTCCATCTTCTTGTCCGTATTGGATTCGGTGGTCAGCATCAGGATCGGCACGCCTTTGTATTCAGCACGCGTGCGCAGTTCGCGCACCATGCTGATGCCATCCATCACCGGCATGTTCACGTCGGCCAGCACCAGGTCGAACTTGGAGGATGCCGCCGTATCCAGCGCCATCTGCCCATTCTCCGCCTCGCTCACGTCATAACCAGCGCTGCGCAGCGTGAATGCCACCATGCCGCGCATCGACGCCGAATCGTCCACCGCAAGAATCTTCGCCATCTTCCACCTCGAGTTCAGGCCGGCTTCTTCGCCGGCAATGCCAATGCTTCCACCAGCCCCAGCTGGCTCGCCGCGTCATGCAACGGTGCGCTTGCCCCCGCCCATTGCAGCTGGCGCTCGCGCTTTTTTGCCTCGCGCTGGAACACCACCAATAGTTGCAGCGCGGCCGTATCGACGCGATCCACCGTGGTGCCGTCCAGGACGATCTGCGAGGATTCCAGGGCATTGCGCAGTTGCGTGTGCAGTGCGCCGACCTCGGCGATACGGCAGTCGGCAGGCATGCTCACTCGCGCCTCGTGTTTGCTTTTGCCGCCCATGGTGGTCGCCTCGCTGGGTTGGTCTGTTACGAGATTTATCGGCGAAAAGCCGAACAGCTTTAGATGGTCATGTAGCCATCCGGAGAAAGGCGGGGTTTCAAGACACCCCTAAAGTTTCCTCCCAGCAAGCCGATACCCGTCCCAAAGGTTCGCGAACAATGTGCCCATCGGCGCGTCGCTGGCCAAGGAGCCAAGCGTGATCATCCAGCCAACCAGCGTTGCCGCACTGACCTGGCTCGGTGCTGCCGCCGGCGCCAGCTCTGAGGGCTGGCGCATTGGCAACGTGTTGTCCGCGCGCCCCCTTGGTGTCAACGAACAAGGGCTGCTGGTGCTGCAGATCGGTGCGCTGACCGTCGAGGCCGAAGCGCCGGGCACCAAGCTGCCGCCGCAGTTCCAGGTGCGCGTGCTCAGCGTGGGTGCGCAGCCGCAATTGGAAATTCTTGGCGCCGATGCATACCCCGACAGCACGGTTCATCAGGCGCTGCGCGAACGGTTGCCGCAACAAAACGGCTACGCACCGCTGCTCGCCACCGTTGGCGCGCTGTCGCAATGGTCCATGGCCAAGCAATTGCCGCCCTACGTACGCTCTGCCCTGGCCTTGCTCGAACACAGCATGAGCACACCGCGCGAGCTTGCCACGACCGACGGCTTGCGCCAGGCGGTGAATCGCAGCGGCCTGTTTCTCGAAGCGCAGCTCGCCCAGGCGCCGGCCAACGATGCCACTACCGCGCATGACGACATGAAAGGCGCCTTGCTGCGCCTGGTCGCCATCCTGAAAGGGCAGTCCATGCTCGGCGAAAGCAGCGGCAGCGAGGTGGACCCGCCGCTGCTGTATCGCGGCGTGGTTCCGCAAGCCCGCGTGCCCTTGCCGCTGGAACTGGCCAGCACCACCGATGCCACCGAACTGCTGCCGCGTCTGTACACCGACGTGCAGGCCGCCCTGGCGCGACTGGAAGTGGCGCAGCTGCAGGCCAATCCGAATCACTGGATCGTGGAGATCCCTGTCCAGACCGAGGACGGCGCCGACGTGCTGCAGTTGTCGCTGAAGCACGAGCCGGACGCCGAACAGGGTTGGAGCATGGGCTTTTCGCTGGATCTGCCCTCGCTCGGTCCGATCGTGGGCGAATTGCATCTGCGCGGCCTGCGCCTGGCTGTGCGGCTATGGGCGCAACATCGCGATACGGTGGACCTGCTGGAAGCGCAGTTCGAAGACATCCGCCAGCGTCTCAACGCCACCGGCCTGTTCCTGGATCAACTGAGCTGCCAGTTCGGCCTGCCGCAGGCCGGCAGCGGCATGAGCGCCGTGTTCCTGAAGGCGACCGTATGAGCGCGCCTTCGTTACCCGCCCCGCAACGCAAGGTGGTGCTGCGTCTTCCCGGTGGCGGCGAATCGCATTCGGCATTGTCCGGCGCGCAGGCACATGACGTGGAGAACCTGCTCAAGCATGCGAGTGCACTGGGCCTGCCGCTGCATCATGACCCGCAGATCGCGGCTTTGCTGGTATCGCTGCGGATGAGTGCGGATGTGCCGCCGTTGCTGTATGCGGCGGCGGCGGCGGTGCTTGCAAGCATCTATGAGGTTTCGCGCAAAGCGTAAGGTGGATTAGAGCCCATGGCTTAACGCATTTCTCGCGCTTGCAAGCATGCGTCACGATCGCGCGAAAGCGAGCAGTGCTGCAAGATCATGCCTGTCGGCCTTTCGTAGCGCGTCCACATATCGAGCCCGCACGTCGCCCGCCCTGAGCAAATGCGTTCTGCCCCAGGTAAACCGAGATTCGCCCAAGCTTACCGCCAGGCGATCGGCCATCAGGCGCGACAACCGACCGTTGCCATTTGGGAAGGGATGTATCCATACCAGGCGATGATGGAATCGCACGGCAAGCTCATCGGCCGCATAGGTGCCATGCTCAAGCCAATAACGAACGTCATCCACGAACGTTCGCATTTCCAGGTGGATGCGATAGTAGTCGACGCCAATGTTGCGATCGCTCTGGCGATACTCGCCGGCCCAATCCCAGACGTCTCCATACATCCGCTCGTGGACCTGGCAAATGAAATCCTGATCCGCAAAGCTCAGCGGGCCGAGGCGTCGCGCGAACAACCACTTTTCCGCCTTCAGGATGTTCTCTTGCTCTTCGCGGTTCAGCTCGGAACGATAGGTAATGTATGCGGGTTTAAGACCTTTTCGTTCTTCCGCACTTAGCTCGGTCTGCCCATCGTCCGCATCAAAAAGATCGACCATGGGCGCTTACCGCCACAGCTTGCGAAAGTCGATCTCGTTGTCGATGTAGTTCTGCAAGAACTCCTCACGCACGCCTCCCTGCAGCGATTGGTTCTCCAGCAACATGGTGTGCTCAACCGGCTTGAGCTGTTCGTTGGCGACCTTCCTGGCCTGGTCCTGCATGATGTTCTCCAACGATGTGCTGGGCACAAACGCGTAGACCAGTGTGCAATGCATGGCTTCGGCCGCCTTGCGCAACGTCGCCAGCCGTATCGAGCCGCTGATCTCCGACGCCTCCAGCCCACTCAGCGTGGCTTGGGTGACTCCCATGCGATGACCCAGCTGCTCCGCTGTCATGCCCAGCGCTTGGCGGATCGCACGAATCCACCCCTGGTTGGGACGTGCCAGTTTCTGGCTGAGGATTCGCCCATCCGCAAGCCGGATGTCCAGGTTTTTCCTGGCCTTGAGGGCCGCTGAGGCAGTAGTTTTCATAGCCTTTAACCTATGACAGTGACTCAGAACTATAGGCTATGAGCTATGATTTGTCCAAATTTATATAGGCTATAGCCTATTGAATGCTTCCCGCGCAGGTCAGGCCGCTTCCTTCGCACCACGATCCAGCCGGCAAAGCTTCGCCACATCCAGCAACGCCACGAACCCGCCTTGCCAGCCCATCACCGCCTGCACCGGATCGTCCACGCGGCCGGAGCGCATCGGCGGCGATTCGATCGCTTCCGGCTTGGGCTGCAGCAACTCGCCGACCGCATCGACACGCACACCCACGCGATGGGACTCATGCGTACACACGACGATACGCGTGGCCGCCGGATCAACCGCCGTTGTCGCGTTCAAGCCCAGCCGGCGGCGTCCGTCCATCACCGGCACGATGTTGCCGCGCAAATGGCAAATGCCGAGCAGGTCGCTGGCGGCGCCGGGGACCGGCGTGGGAGTGTTGTCGCGGATGACTTCGCTGACGCGGCTGAGCAGTACCGCGTAATGCTGGCCATCCAGTTGGAAGGACAGCCAGGGTTCGCGGGCAATCGCTGCGAGATCGGGAACGAGGCTCATGCGTTATCCCTTGTTGTCGGGTGTGGCCGCGTGCGGCGGCGACGCTGCGGGCGTGGTGATCAGCGATGCGATCGGCGTGATGACTTGCGGCGCGGGCAAGGTAGGTGGCGGCGTGACGACGAGCGGCGCCGTCTGCACGGCAGCAGCCGGTTGCGCGGCCACGGCCGGAGCGGGTGACGCAGCCTGGTCGCCGCTTGCATCGGCAGCCTGATTGATCTGGTCGCTGTTGGTGTAGAAGCGGCGTGGCGCCGCCTTGTCGCTCAGCACCACCACCAGCACGCGGCGGTTCCGGTTGCGGCCATCTTCACTATCGTTGTCCGCGGCGGGACGGTACTGGCCCCAGCCGACGATGCCGAGCCGTTCCGGATCGACCCCGTGTTCGGCGAACAGGCGCGCCACGCTGGCTGCGCGTGCGGCGGAAAGCTCCCAGTTGGAAGGATAGACGGCGGTGTCGATCGGCACGTCGTCGGTATAGCCTTCCACCCGCAGGGGATTGCCGAACGGCGCCAGGATGTCGCCGAGGCTGGTCAGGACCTGCGTCGCCGAAGGCGACAAGGTGGCGACACCACTCGGAAACAGAATGTCCGTGCGAATCTCGATTTCCAGCCAGTTCGGCGTACGCCGCACCACCACCAGCTTCTTGTCGATCAGCGGCTGCAGCGCATGCTCCACCTCGTTGCGGATGCGCTCGAGATTCTGCTGCTCCTCGCTGAGCTTGGTCTTGTTCTGATCCGACGGCGTGCCCTGCGACGTATTGGGCGTGGCGATGTGCTGCGTCAGTACCGGCAGCAGGATCTGGGCGAGCGGCGTGCGCGGAATCGGGGCCGGCTTGTTGGTCGGCACCGGCATGCTCGACTGCGGCGCATTCGGCGTCAGCGGCTGGATCACCGCGCGGGAGCCATTGAATGCGGCCGAGATCGCCTGTGCCAGCGCACGATACTTGGTGGTGTTGACGCTAGACATCGCATACAGCACCACGAACAACGCCAGCAGCAGCGTAAGCAGATCCGCGTAGGGAATCACCCAGGCTTCGTGGTTGGCGTGCTCTTCGTGCTTGTGCCGGCGTCTCATACGAGATAGCCCTGCAGTTTGCTCTCGATCTGCCGCGGGTTGTCGCCTTCGGCAATCGAGATCAAGCCTTCGATCAGGATTTCACGGACTTGCGTCTGCTTGTTGATCAGCGCCTTCAGCCGCGCGCCGATCGGCAGCAGCAGCAGATTGGCCAGGCTGATGCCGTAGATGGTGGCGACGAAGGCCGCGGCGATGCCATGACCGAGTTTGGCCGGATCGGTGAGATCGCGCATCACCGCCATCAGTCCCAGCACGGCACCGATGATGCCCATGGTCGGCGAATACACGCCGCCTTGTTCGAATACCTTGGCGGCCTGCAGATCCGCGTGTTCGCGCGTAGCTACTTCCAATTCCAGCGTGGTGCGGATGGCTTCCGGCTCGCTGCCGTCGACCAGCAGCTGCAAGCCCTTCTTTACCAGCGGATCGTCTTCCGCATCGATGTGCGGCTCCAGGCCCAGCAAGCCCTGGCGACGCGAGATTTCGCTCCAGCCGATCACGCGGCTGATCAGGTCGGAAGGACGCAGCTCCGGCGGCTGGTACACCATCCGCAGCATGCCTGCTGCGCGCTTGAGCACCTTGCCCTGCGTATGCAGCAGCAAGGCAGAGATGGTGCCGATGAACACGATCACGAAGGCCGCCGGATTCCACAGTGCGGAAACATCGGTGCCCTTGAGGATCGCGCCGACGATCAGCACGACGAAGGCGAGGATGGTGCCGGCGATGCTTACGACGTCCATGTCCGTATCCCGCGATCGATGCTTTGCTCGTCACCCCGGCGCACGCCGGGGCCCAGTGTCGTTGTTCCAGAAAAGTCGCTGGGTCCCTGCTTTCGCCGGGATGACGAGCGTGAGGTGTCGTTGAATGTGTTCATCACGCCGACACCTTCAGCGATGGCAACAACCGCCCGTCGTCTTGCGACAACGCAGCGAGATCCAGCACCAGTGCAAGCCGTCCGTCGCCGGTCACGGTGGCGCCCGCCACCCCCGGCACGCCTTCGAACAACGGTCCCAGCGGCTTCACCATCACGTCTTCACGGCCGATCACTTCGTGCACCAGGCAACCCAGGTGCATGTGGCCCACGTGCAACACCACCACGTGGCGGCCAACCGAGCCCGGCACGCCGGCCCAATCGCCGAGATCGCCCAGCACCAGCGCACGTCCGCGGTGCGCGGCGACACGGCGGCCGTCGAGCATGTGGTCATGTTGCGGATTCAACTCGAACACTTCGCTGACGTTGCCCAGCGGCAGGGCGAACAGGCGATCGCCCACCCGCACCATCAGCACACGCAAGATCGCCAGCGTCAGCGGCACGGTCAGTTCCAGCGTACTGCCGGACCCGAGGCGCGAATGCACCTGCAGCGTGCCGCCGAGTTCGGCCACGCGCGTTTTCACCACGTCCATGCCGACGCCGCGACCGGAAATATCGGAGATCTGCGCGGCCGTGCTGAAGCCAGGGCGGAAAATCAGTTCATAGCATTCCACTTCGGACAGGCGCGCGGCCTGCGTCGCATCGATGACGCCTTTCTCCACCGCTTTGCGGCGAAGCACGTCCGGATCCATGCCGCGTCCGTCGTCGCTCACCGAAATCACGATGCGTTCGCCGCGCTGGCTGGCCGAGAGCTTTACCTTGCCCTTGCGCGGCTTGCCGGCGCGTTCGCGCCCGGCCGGATCTTCCAGGCCGTGGTCGACCGCGTTACGCAGCAAGTGAATCAGCGGATCGGCCAAGGCTTCGACCAGGCTGCGGTCCAGATCGGTCTCTTCGCCTTCGGTGATGAGTTCTATGTCTTTGCCGAGCTGGCGTGCGAGATCGCGCACGATGCGCGGAAAGCGTTGAAACAAACGGCCGACCGGCTGCATGCGCATGCCGAGCACGGCGTTCTGCAGATCGTCGGAGACGCGATCGAGATCGCCGGCCATCGTCGCCAGCGTTTCGTTGTCGCTGCGCGAAGCCAGGCTGAGCAGGCGATTGCGCAACAGCACCAGTTCGCCGGCACGGTTGACCAAAGTATCCAGCCGCGTGGTGTCGACGCGCACCGTGTTTTCGGCGGCCGATGGTTTTGCCGCAGCAGCCGGACGCGCCGGCTCCGCCGCTGCAGGAGCCGGCGCGAGAGCAGGCGAAGGAGCCGGCGCTGCGGGTACCGCAGCCGGTTGGCCCGGCGCCGCGCCCTTGCCGTGCAGGTTGTCGAGCAGGGCTTCGAATTCGTCGTCGCTGATCTCTTTCTTTTCCGGCTCGGCCGCTTTTACCGCGCCCGGCGGCGCACCTTTGCCGTGCAACGCATCGAGCAGGCTTTCGAATTCGTCGTCGTTGATGTCGTTGGAGGCGTGCTTGGTGGCACCGGGTGCGCCGCCCTGCCCGTACAGCGTGTCGAGCAGGGCCTCGAATTCGGCTTCGATGGGATCGGCCGAACGCGCCGGCTTGGCCGGTTCGCTTGCCGTTGCAGTGTTTTCTACCGCAGGCTGCAGACGTTCGAGCAACGCGGCGGGCGGCGGTGACATGGCTTCGCCGCTCGCCAGCGCGGACATCATGCCGTTGAGCAGGTCCAACGCCTCGAGCAACGCATCCATGTGCGTCGAGTTCAGCACCAGCTTGCCGTTGCGCGCGTCGTTGAGCAGTTCCTCGGCGCAATGGCACAGCTGCACCATCGGCTCGATACCAAGAAAGCCCGCGCCGCCTTTCACCGTGTGGAAGACACGGAACACGGCATTGAGCAATTCGCGATCGTGCGGCGAAGCTTCCAGCTCGATCAGCTGTTCGCCCAGCCGTTGCACCAACTCCCCGGCCTCGACCAGGAAATCGTCACGCAGCTCGCTGTCGAGGTTGGCGTCCATCAAGCTCTCTTTCCGGTGGCAACCATCAAAACCCGAATTCGCTCAGCAAACGATCTACTTCGTCCTGGCTATGCACCTTCGCCACTTCCACCGGCGCTTCGCGCCCGGCCAGTGCACCGGTGAGGCGCACCAGTTCCAGCAGCGACGATTCCACACTCTCGATGAAGCCGACCACTTTCTTGACACGCTGGCCGGCCAGGTCCTGCCAGGACTGCACCAGCACCATGTCGTTGAGGCCTTCGCTGCACGCACCGGCAAACACCTGCGCCTGGCGCGCGAGCACCGCGGCCGGATCGGTTTCGCTGTCGTTGAAATCCAGCACGGCTTTGGCGTTGTTGGACAGTGCCTCGGCTTCCGGACGGATGCGGTCGACGAAATCGAGGCTGCGATGCGCCGCCTGCGCACTCATCTCCAGCACTTCGGCCAGATAGTTGCGCGCATCGACCATGCTGTCGGGCACGCCCTCGTTGGCCAGGTCGCTGCCCAGGCGGGACACGGCACCGTGCAGATCGCGTGCCAGCACGCCGAGCGCACGGAACAGATGCTGTTCGCGCTGGCGCACCATGGCATCTAGCGCTTGCTCGAATGCAGCGCCGTCCTTGCTGTTGAGCAGATCGAGCACTTCCGGCGGAAGGGTCTCGTTGACGGGGACGGTCACGGCATTCATGCGGAAGCTCCACTAGCGGCCAGGCGCTCAAAAATCTTGTCGAGCTTTTCCTTGAGCGTGTTCGCCGTAAAAGGTTTGACGATGTAGCCGTTCACGCCGGCCTGGGCGGCAGCGATGATCTGCTCGCGGTTGTTTTCGGCGGTGACCATCAGCACCGGCAGGCCTTTCAGCTTGGGCTCGGCGCGAATGGCCTGCAGCAGCTCGATGCCGGTCATGTTCGGCATGTTCCAGTCGGTGACGACCATGTCGAAGCTGTTGGCCTTGAGCATCGCCAAAGCGTTGTTGCCGTCGTCGGCTTCCTGGATGAGCGGGTTGCTGAAACCCAGCTCGACCAGCAGGTTGCGAACAATTCGCCGCATGGTGGAGAAGTCGTCCACCACCAGAATTTTCATGTTCTTGTCCAAACACGTTCTCCAGAGGCTTTGAAAACGAGGGGGAGTCGAGAAACGAGTGAGGTGCGAACCGTCGGTGTTTCTTCTGTCCTTCGGAAGAAGGTTCCTCGGGTAGGTCGGTCGGCCAAGCCTGGATGCGCTGCCGTATCTCGATTGCCCGGAAGCCCTCTTCCGAAGAAAGAGGCATGCACCATCGGTGCGCGGAATGCGTGTTGCTGACCTGAAACTCGTTGCCCGCTCCTTCTCGTTCGTTGTTGCTAACCGCGCCAGTCGCTCATGCGTGCGCGCAATCGGACCAGTGCCTGGCCGTGGATCTGGCACACGCGCGATTCGGTCACGCCGAGCACCAGGCCGATTTCTTTCAGGTTCATCTCCTGCTCGTAGTACAGGGACATCACCAGTTGTTCGCGCTCCGGCAGCGTACCGATCGCCTCGGCCAAGGCTCCGCTCAGGTTTTCCTGCTCGAAGCTGTCCTGCGGACCCAGGCCGTCGTGGTCGATCACGTCCAGCGCGCCAGCCTCGCCGCCTTCGCCGTCATCCGGCGCCGTCAGGCTCAGCAGTCGCGCGTTGGTCGCGTCGGACAGCACCTGGTGATACTCCTCGGCGGTCATGCCGAGCCGCTTCATCACCTCGGCGCTATCCGCATCGGCGCCGGTTTCGTTTTCGATCTGCCGCGTCACTTCCGCCACTTCGCGCACCTTGCGGTGCACCGAGCGCGGGGTCCAATCGGTGCGCCGCAGTTCGTCCAGCATCGCGCCACGGATGCGGATGCCCGCATACGTTTCGAAGCTGGCCGCGCGATCGGTCGTGAAGTTTCGCGCCGCCTCCAGCAAGCCGATCATGCCCGCCTGCATCAAATCTCCTACGTCAACGCTCGGCGGCAGCCGGCCCATCAGGTGGTAGGCAATGCGCCGCACGAGCGGCGCATGCTTGCGCACCAGTTGGTCCGCGTCCTCGCGTTGCAGCTGCAGATATTCCGAAGCCACATTCATGTCACCACCCCGCAGCCGGCAGGCTCTGCCCGCTGAAAAAAGCAATTCGACCAAGGTCCGGGTACGCGGGTTTTCCCCATGTATCGACCGCACCTGCCAATTGCTTGAATCCGACCGCCGCACGGCTGGAAGGCCACAGGTCGACTACCGCGCCCTGGCGCCGGATCGCCTGCCGCAACCATTCGTCGTGCGGCACCATGCCCATGTAGTCGAGCGCGATATCGAGGAAGCGCCCGCACACACGCGCGAGTTTTTCGAACAGCTTCTTGGCGTCGCCCGCCTGGCGCACCATGTTGGCGACGATATGGAAGCGCCGCACGCCGAAGTCGTGGGCGAGAATCTTGATCAAGGCATACGCATCGGTGAGCGAGGCCAGTTCATCGCACACCACGATCAGCACGTCGTCGGAGGCGGCAGCGAACATGGCGACGTTGTCCGCCACGCCGGCTGCCGTATCCACCACCAGGAATTCCGGCGGCTGCCGCAGCTCGTCGAAGGCGCGGATCACCGCGGCGTGTTCGCCATTGCCCATCTTGGCCAGGCGGCGCACGCCGGAGCCGCCCGGCACCACTTTCAGGCCATGCTGCGCGGGGATGACCAGATCCTGCAGCGTGCACAGGCCTTCCAGCATGTGCCCGACGTGGCGGCTCGGGTTGAGGCCGAGCTGCACATCCACGTTGGCCACGCCCATGTCGGCGTCCAGCAGCATCACGTCGCGGCCGGCCATCGCCATCGCCATCGCCAGATTGACCGCCACGGTGGTCTTGCCCACGCCGCCCTTGCCGCCCGCCACCGCGATGGTGCGCGTGATGCGCGAGCGCGGCACGACCGGCCGCAAACTGGCCGCCTGCATGAATGCGTCGAGTTCTTCCCGCTGCGTGCGGGTGGCGGAAAACAGATTCTGCAAACCGGTTGCCTGGTTCACTTGCAAAGCCTCATTAGTCATAGACCCGCCACCGCCATGCCGAAACGCTCAGCCATGTCCAGGTCCTCGCCGGCGAAGCCGAGCTTGCGCTGCTGCTGCGCGGCGCGGCATACCAGCACGCGCGCATCGGCGGCGCTGATGTCTTCGGGCACACGTTGGCCATCGGTGGTGCAGTCCAAGGGAATGCGGTGACGGATCAATACGGAAAGCAGGCCGCCAAGGCTCGGTGCTTCGTCGAGCTTGGTGGCAATGCATACGCTGGGCTGCAGCGGCAGGTAGGCGCGCACCGAATCGTCCAGCGCAGGCGCCTGTGCATTCGCGGCAAGTACCAGGCAGGCGCGCAGCGTGGTGGCGCCATGGGTGGTGGCTTCACGCAACACCTCCATCTGCTGCTGCAGGCGCGGGTCGTTGCCGGCCACGCCAGCGGTGTCGACCAGCACGGTGTGGTGGTCGCGTAACAGGTGCAGCGTCTGCGCCAGGCCGACTGCATCGTAGGCGGGATACACGCGCACGCCGAGCAGGCGGCCGTAATGTTCCAGCTGCGCGGCGGCACCGATGCGGTAGTGATCGGTGCTGACCAGCGCCACTTTGTTCGGGCCGTGGTGCATGACCGCGCAGGCCGCCAGCTTGGCGATGGTGGTGGTCTTGCCCACGCCCGTGGGGCCAACCAGCGCGATCACGCCGCACACATCGGCCAGGGCGCGGCCGCTGACTTTCAGGCTGCGGCTAAGCAGGCCGAGCGGCAGATAGCGCGCCTGGTCGGCATTGATTTCTTCGGGCAGCTCATCGATGAGCTGGCGCGCCACGTCGGTATCGATGCCCAGGCGCGACATGTCGCGCAGGACGCGCGCACGCATCGGGCTGCGGCGCTCCATGTCGTTCCACGCCAGGCTGGACAGTTGCTGTTCCAGCAATTGGCGCAGGCCGCCCAGTTCGGTGCGCATGCGCGCGGTTTCCAGCGCGTGCTGTTCGAACACCGGCTGCAGTGCGGCCAGTTCGGTGGCTGGCAGCGGCAACGGTGGGGGTGGCGGTGACGGTGGCGTCATGGCGCGCGTTTCCTTGGCCGGCTCCTTCGCCGCTTCTTTGGCGATGTCCTTGAGGCGCTCTTTGGGGGTTTCCTTTACCGCTTCCTTCATCGGCGGCTTGGTCGGTGCGGATGCAGCTACAGGTACCGGCGCGGGCGCGTTGACGCGTGCGGCTTCGCGCATCAGCGCTTCGTCGTAATCGACGGCGGCAATGATTTCGATGCCTTCTTCGAGACGGCGCGTGGACAGGATCACCGCGTCGGCGCCCTGCTCGGCGCGCACGTCGCGCATGGCCTGGCGCATGTCGGGAGCGATGAAGCGCTTGATCTTCATGTGGCGCTCCCACCCTCGGCAACGGGCGTTGCGCGCGGGAGCGGCTGCCTATTCACGCTGATACTCACCATCCGATACTCCCGAGTCATCGCAACCTCATCCCACTCATCGAACAACTTCGCATTGGTGGCCCGCGAACGTTGATGGCCTTGCCCTCAACGTCCGATGGCTTGAACAAGCCGCACGCGGCGGTTATCCGGAACTTCGTTGTAAGCCAGCACATGCAGGTTCTGGGCCACGTGGCGGGTGAAGCGCGAGAGCCACGGACGCAGTTGCGGTTGCACCAGCATCACGGCCGGTTCGCCGTTCGCCTCCTGCCGGCGCGCCGCTTCGGCGACGCTCTGCTGCAGGCGATCAGCGAGCCCGGGCTCCACGGCCGCACCGACCGCACCACTGCTCGAGAGGGATCCGAGCAAGATCTGTTCCAACTCCGGAGCGAGGGTCAGGACCGGGATTTCCGCGCCCAAACCTGCGATCTCCTGCACAATTTGACGGCCGAGTGCGACACGCACATAGGCGGTGAGGGCGCCAGGATCCTGACTTTGGCTGGCATGCTCCGCCAAAGACTCGACGATGGTGCGCATATTGCGCACCGGCACCCGCTCGGCCAGCAGGTTTTGCAGCACTTTCACCACCACGCCGAGCGACAGGCGCTTGGGCACCAGGTCTTCCACCAGCTTGGGCGCGGTCTGTGCCAGGCGGTCCAGCAACTGCTGCGCGTCCTGGTGGCTGAGCAATTCGTGTGCGTGGTTCTGCAGGATGTGCGAAAGGTGCGTGGCGATCACCGTGGCCGGATCGACCACCGTGTAGCCCAACGCCTGCGCATGGTCGCGCTGGTTGTTGTCGATCCACACCGCTTCCAGCCCAAACGCGGGATCGCGCGTGGGCACGCCTTGCAGCGTGCCGTGCACGCGGCCGGGGTTGATGGCGAGATGGCGCTCGGCATAGACCTCCGCCTCGCCCATCGGCACGCCCATCAGCGCGATGCGATACGTATTGGGGCCCAGGTCCAGGTTGTCGCGGATATGCACGGCCGCAACGAGAAAACCCAATTCTTGCGAAAGCTTGCGGCGCACCGACTTGATGCGTGACATCAGCTCCCCGCCCTGGTTCTTGTCCACCAGCGGAATCAGCCGATAACCCACCTCCAGGCCCACCGGATCGACGCTGGCGACGTCTTCCCAGCCAAGTTCCAGGCGTTCGGTGGAAGCCGGCGCCGGCAACGCTTCGGCGGAGGCCGCGGCCAGGCGTTCCTTGGCCTCCTTTTCGCGCTTGATCATCAACCACGATGCGCCGCCGCAGACGGCGGCCAGCATCAGGAAGGCGATGTTCGGCATGCCGGGGATCAGGCCCATCGTGCCCAGCACTACGCCTGCCACGGCCAACGCGCGCGGCTGCGCAAACACCTGGCCGACCACCTGTTTGCCCATGTCGTGCGCTTTGGACACGCGCGTGACGATCACCGCGGTGGCGATCGACAACATCAGCCCCGGCACCTGCGCGACCAGGCCGTCGCCGATGGTCAGCAGCGTGTACGTGCGCGCCGCTTCGCCGGCACTGAGGCCATGCTGCAGCATGCCGACGAAGAAGCCGCCGACGATGTTGATGAACAGGATCAGGATGCCGGCGGTGGCATCGCCGCGCACGAACTTGGAGGCGCCGTCCATGGAGCCATAGAAATCGGCTTCCTCGCGCACTTCCTGGCGGCGTTCGCGCGCCTGTTCCTGCGTCAGCAGGCCGGCGTTGAGATCGGCGTCGATCGCCATCTGCTTGCCGGGCATCGAATCGAGGGTGAAGCGCGCGGTCACTTCCGACACGCGCGTGGCGCCCTTGGTGACCACCACGAAGTTGATGATGGTGAGGATGGCGAACACCACCAGGCCGACGGCGAAATTGCCGCCGATCACGAATTCGCCGAACGCCTCGATCACCTTGCCCGCCGCGCCGGCGCCGTCGTGGCCGTGCAACAGAATCACGCGGCTGGACGCGATATTGAGCGCCAGGCGCAGCAACGTGGCGAGCAGCACCACGGTAGGGAACGCTGCGAATTCCAGTGGCCGCATCACGTACACCACTGCCAGCAGGATCACCAGCGACAACGCAATGTTGAAGCTGAAAAGCATGTCCAGCACGAACGGCGGCAACGGCAGCATCAGCATCGCCAGCATGGCGAGCATCACGATCGGCGCCCCCGCGCCGCGGCGGCTGACCTGCTTGAAGGTGTCCAGAACGCTTGCGGTTGCCATGTGTGTGCCTTATCGAATCATGGTTGGCGGTAGCGGCCTTGCAGCTCGGGATCGATATCCGGCCGCGGCACATCGGGAATCGGGCCGCCGCGCTCGGTGGCCTGCTTGAGCTGGTAGACGTAGGCGAGGATCTGCGCCACCGCCACGTACAGCGCGGACGGAATCTCGTGGCCGATCTCGGTGGTGGCGTACAGCGCACGCGCCAGCGGCGGCGCTTCCACCAGCGGAATGCGATGCGCATCGGCCACCAGGCGAATCTGCATGGCCAGCACGTCCAGGCCCTTGGCCACCACCCGCGGCGCGCGCATGCGCGCATCGTCGTAACGCAGCGCCACGGCGAAGTGCGTGGGGTTGACCACGATCACGTCGGCCTTGGGCACGTCCTGGATCATGCGGCGGCGCGCGATCTGCTGCTGCATCTGGCGGATACGGCCCTTCAGGTGCGGATCGCCTTCGCTTTCCTTGTGTTCGTCCTTCAGTTCCTGCTTGGACATGCGATGCTTGCGGTCGTAGTCGAAACGCTGCCACAAGGCGTCGAGGCCGCCGATCACGCCCAGCAGCACCGCGAACAACAGCGCCGCGTGCGCCACCAACACCAGCGCGTGCGCGACGCCTGCGCCAATCGCTTCGTGGCCGGTTGCCATCACCGCGCTTTCGTCGTGGCGCAGCAGCACTACCAAGGCAACGCCGATAAAGGCGACTTTCAACAACGACTTCGCCAGTTCGATCAAGCCATTGAGCGAGACCAGCCGCGCCAATCCGCCGATCGGATCAAGCCGCTGGAAGTTCGGCACCAGCGCCTGCGAGCTGAAACTCAAACCGCCGATCAACACGGACGAACCCACCGCAGCGATCAGCGTCGCGGCGAACACCGGCAGCAGCAAACCGAGCATCTCGCCGAGCGCCGCATGCAAGGCGCGCGACATCAGCGCGTCGCTGAACAAGGCCTCGCGCGAGTAGTTCAGCCCCAGTCCGTAGATGTGCTGCATGCGCGCATACATGCTGGAGCTATAGGAAAGCAGGATGCTCGCACCAGCCAGCACCACCATCGCGCCGGAAAGATCGCGCGAACGGGGAATGTCGCCTTTCTCGCGGGCTTCCTGCAGGCGTTTGTCCGACGCTCGTTCGGTGCGGTCCTCGTGTTCAGTCTCGGCCATGGCTTACAACCCCGCCAAATGCCGCATCAGGTCCCAGCCGACGGACTGCAGCGCCGAATACGCACTGATCAATCCACGCATCGCCAGCCACAGCGCGATGAAACCCATGCAGATGCTGATCGGGAAACCCACCGCGAACAGGTTCATCGCCGGTGACGCGCGGCTGGTGGCGGCGAAACCGACGTTCACCAGCAACAGCGCCGTCATGGCCGGCAAGGCCACCCGCAATGCGCCGGAAAACAGGTCGCCGCCCGCCATGATGAGCACCCACAAGGACTTCGTATCCATCCCCGTGACGCCGGGCGGCAGTCCGCGAAAGCTCTCCGCCAGCAGTTCGATCACCTGCAAATGGCCGTCCATCGCCAGGAACAGCAGGCTCACCATCACCATGTAGAACTGTCCCAGCACCGGCACGCTGGTATTGCTGGTCGGGCTGATCAGCTCGGCAAAACCCAAGCCCATGCTTTGCCCGATCAAAATGCCGCCATATGACACCGCCTGGAACACCAGCTGCAGCACGAAGCCGATGCTGGCGCCGATCAACATCTGCATGGCCATCGTCGCCACGCCGGCGGCACTGAGCAGATCCAACTGCGTCGGCGCCAGCGGCGCCAGCACCAGCGTGAGCACGACGGTCAGCGCAACGCGAATGCGCGCCGGCACCACCGTGGCATTGAAGATCGGCGCCGCCATGCAGAAGCCGCCCACGCGACCGAGCGCCCAGAACATGCCGGACAGCCAGTGGATCAGCGTGGCCAGCTCGATCGTCATTTGACCGCCTCCGGCAGCCCCACGATGATGTCGTGCGTGAATTGCACCAGCGTATGCAGCATCCACGGCCCCGCCACCAGCCCCACCGCCGCCATCGCCAGCAGCTTGGGAATGAAGCTCAGCGTCATTTCGTGGATCTGCGTGGCAGCCTGGATCACGCCGACGAGCAAACCGACCAGCAGCGCGGTTAGCAACAACGGCGCGGCGATGAGCATGCCGATGTAGAGGGCATGCTGGCCGAAGTGGATCACCCATTCCGGCGTCATGTGTAGAAACTCCCGGCCAGCGTTCCCATCAGCAACGACCAGCCATCCACCATCACGAACAACATGATCTTGAACGGCAGCGAGATAATCGACGGCGACACCATCGCCATGCCCATCGACATCAGTACGCTCGCCACCACGATGTCGATCACCAGGAACGGGATGAACAACAGAAAGCCCATCTGGAACGCGGTCTTCAATTCACTGGTGACGAAGGCCGGCATGGCCACGCGGAACGGCACGTCGTCCTTGCTGGCATAGGGTTGTTCCTTGGCCAGGTGCGTGAACAGTTGCAGATCCGCATCGCGCGTCTGGTTCAGCATGAAGCGCTTGAACGGCGCGGCCGCGGCGGGAATCGCGGCTTCGGCGCTGATCTGGTGATCCATGTACGGCTTTACGCCGCTCTCGTAGGCGCGGTTGAGCACCGGCGACATCACGAAGAAGGTAAGGAACAGCGCCAGCCCGAGCAGCACCTGGTTCGGCGGCGTGGATTGCGTGGACAGCGCCTGGCGCAGAAAACTCAGCACGATGATGATGCGGGTAAACGAGGTCATCATCAGCAGCACGGCCGGCAACAAGGTCAGCACCGTCATCAGTGCGACCACTTGCAGCGACAGGCTCCAGTTCTGGCCGCCACTGGCATTCTGCACGGTCAGCATGGGGATGCCGGCGGCGGGCGAGATGGGGGCGATCGGGGTGATTGCCGTCGAGGTGGTTGTGGTTGCTGCGTGTGCGCCGAATGACATCAGTGCCAGTAACGCCGTCAGCAGCAAGCCCACCAGAAGCTTCCCGATCCCGTCACCCCGGCGCACGCCGGGGCCCAGTGACTTTGCTTGCGCCGGCGTATGGAATCTTTCGCATGCGACGTCATTCATGACTTCCGCCCCAAGCGCCCCAACAACTCCGCAAAAGGCGGCAGCGGCGCAGGCGCCGGCGTGGCGTCCACCGGCACCGTGCCTTCATAGACATGCAGCGCGCGGATGCCGCCGGCCCCCACGCCGACCAGCAAACGCTTGCCATCGGCTTCGATCAGCATTACGCGCTCGCGCGTGCTGATCGGCATCGTTTCGATGCAGCGCAGCCGGCGTCCACCACCCACCTGCCGCGCCTGCAGGCGACGCGTCAACCAACCCGCGGCAACGATCAGCGCCACGATCGCACCCAGGCTCAACATCACCCGGATCAATTCGCCGGTCACGTTGATATCGGGCACGCTCGCCACCGGCGCGCGCGCCAATGCGGTCATCATGATGCTCATCTCAGCTTGCGCACGCGTTCGGCGGGGCTGATCACGTCGGTGAGACGGATGCCGAACTTCTCGTTGATCACCACCACTTCGCCGTGCGCCACCAGCGTACCGTTGACGAATACGTCCAGCGGCTCACCGGCAGCGCGGTCAAGTTCCACCACCGAGCCCTGGTTGAGTTGCAGCAGGTTGCGGATGCTGATGCGCGTGCGGCCCACTTCCATCGCCAGGGTCACCGGCACATCCAGGATCATGTCCAGGCTGACGTCGGCCTTGTCCCCGCCCACGCCGTTCAAGGTGTCGAACTCGATGGGCTGCTCGCCGTTTTTGGCGTTCAGGCCATGTGCGGAATCGAAGTTCTGGCTCATGCGATTTTTTCCGGGGCAAAGTCGAAAGTGGGAAGCGGTGCGCGGCGGCCGGCCGCCTTTTTGTAGCGAACGGCAAAGCGGCCGTTGGTCTGGCCGTACTCGCCGCGGAAAATCGGGATGTCTTCGGCAAACACGGTGGTGACGTCAGGGAGGGTGATCGGAATCACGTCGCCGATGCGCAGGCTGAGAAATTCGCCGATGCTGACTTCGGTTTCCAGCAGCAGCGCCGTGAGTTCGACCTCGGCATCCATCACTTCGTCATGCAGGCAATGGATCCAGCGCTCGTCGCGCTCACCCATGCGATCGCTCTGCACGCCGGCGTCGAGCATGGTGCGGATCGGTTCCACCATCGCGTACGGCAGGGTGAGATGCACCTCGCCGCCACCGCCATCGAGTTCGACGTGGAAGCGCGACACCACCACGGTTTCGGTCGGGCTGACGATGTTGGCGAACTGCGGGTTGATCTCGGAGTTGATGAATTCGAATTGCACCGGCATCACCGGCGCCCAGGCCTCGATCATCGCGACGAATACTTCGGCCAGCAGGATCTGGATCACGCGATTCTCGGTCGGCGTGAAATCGCGGCCCTCGATGCGTGCGTGGTAGCGACCGTCGCCGCCGAAGAAATTGTCGATCACGGAGAACACCAGCCGCGGCTCCATCACCGCCAGCGCAGTGCCGCGCAACGGCTTCACCTTGACCAGGTTCAGATTGCTCGGCACGTTCAAGCCGTGCACGTATTCGCTGAACTTCTGCATCTTCACGCCCAGCACCGACACTTCGCAGGTCTTGCGCAGCACGCCGAACAGCTGGGTGCGGAAGAAGCGCGCGAAGCGATCGTTGATCATTTCCAGCGTCGGCAAGCGGCCGCGTACGATGCGGTCCTGCTGGGTGAAATCGAAATCCAGCACCGTGCCCGCCGGCGGCGGCACATCGCTTTCGGTTTCGATCTGACCGCCGTCGACGCCGTTGATCAGGGCGTCGATTTCTTCCTGGGTAAGCAGGTCGCTCATGGCCGCGCTCCCGTCACTGCATCACGAAACTGGTGAAGTAAATGGCGTCCACGTCCGCCTTGCCGATCTTGTCGGCCACGATCTTGCGCACGGCATCCAACGCTTCGGCCTGCAGTTTTTTCTTGCCGTTGATGTCGCTGAGCCCGGCGTAGGTCTGGCTGCTGAACAACATCACCAACGCATTGCGGATCACCGGGTCGCTGTCTTTCATCGCCTGGATCGCGGACGGATCGTGCGTCATCACCGTCACGCCCACCTGCAGGTAGCGCGTAGCGTCCTGGTCCTGGAAATTGACCACGAAGGCGGGGTCCAGCGGCAGAAACAGCTCCGGCGCCTTGGGCGGCGTCACCGCCGCTTGCGCACCATGGCCGCGGGTGTAGAGATAACCGCCCGCCCCCAGCAGCACCAACGCTGCAATGCCGGCAAACATCATCGTGCGGCCGCTTTTCTTCTTCGGCGGCGCGACGGAGACTTCGTCTTCCATATCTTCGGCGTTAGCCATGAACAACCCCATCCCATACAAGACATGACACCGCGCTTCGAACGCGAAGCGGGCTTGGCTACAGGGGTTTTAGCAAGTGGCGTGCCACGCTTTGAAAGCACGTAGTGGCGCGGTTTGCGGGGCTTGTGCGGGTGGCGGGGCGGCGTTTTATTGACGCGTGCCGGGATGTAGGCGCGAAACGAGTGTGGTGAATTCGTCGGCGCGCGTTCGATGACGCGAAGGGCTATGCCCTCTTCTGCGAAGTAGCTGATTGGCGTCGAATCCCATCTCGCCGGATCTGCTCCCTCCCCTACGTGTAGTAGGGGCGGGTTGGGGTGGGGTGAAGCAACCTCGCGATGAGCTCAAAGCATGCTGCAAGCTCGAGCAACCCCACCCCAGCCCTCCCCTACTTCGCAGGGGAGGGAGCAATACATCGCGAATTGAAAGCTCACGCAAACGCGTCGACCAAACCGATGGCCACACGCGCTGCCGTGGCAATGGGCGTATCGGCCATCTCCTCGTTGGCGCTACCGCTTGCTTGCCCCTGCTGCCCTTGCTGTCCACCGAATTGCTGCTGCGACTGCTGCCCCACCGTGGCGTGACCGAGCGACAGGCCCTGGCCGCCCAGCATCTGGTGAAGCTGCCCCAGGCTTTGCTGCACGGCCGCGGTGGTGTCCGGATGTTGCGTTACGAAGCTCACGTCCACACGGCCGTGTTCCACACTCACTTTCACATCCAGCGGCCCGAGATCCTGCGGATTGAGGCGAATCTGCGCCTGCTTCACATCCTGGCCGCTGAGCCAGGTGATCTGCTGGCCGAGTTCCTTCGCAAAGCCGGAGGAACCGACTGGAGCGTCCGTCGTCAGGCTGTGCGTGCCGGCGGTGCCGGAGGGTACGACCGGTGCGGCGGCGGTGAGATTGCCCAGTGCAGTGATGCCGGACGTGCTTGGCGAGCTGTTGTCGGTGAAGGTCGTGGCCGCGGGAAGTGCTGCGTGGCTGCTTGCGGCGATGCTGCCGGCGAGTGCTTGCGTGCCGTCGCCAACCGCTTGCGTCACGGCGCTGGCATCGGCGGGCGTGCCGGCGCCTGCCGTGCTTGCGTCGCCGGCGGAGAAACCATCGTCAGCCTTGAGATCTGCTTTGGACGACAAGCCGCTGCCGATGCCAGCCAGCGCATTGCCGGTCGGCGGCGTATTCGTGTTCGCGGCGGCGGG